>Ga0209572_1000211_pt1 | contig 120723 bp, 116 predicted proteins | sample EBPBio232012_DNA_FD_185867 | JGI IMG/M metagenome (GOLD analysis project Ga0209572, IMG submission 185867) | Wastewater treatment Type I Accumulibacter community from EBPR Bioreactor in Madison, WI, USA - Reactor 1_1/23/2012_ DNA (SPAdes)... | ecosystem: Engineered > Bioreactor > EBPR >...
GTCGTAACGCCTTCGGCTTCCGCAACACCCGAAACCAGGAACGCCGCATACGCTGGGCCTGCACCCGCCAACACCGGCGGGAAACAGCCATCATCTGCCACGCGATGCCCGGTTAAGTTCGAAGAGCGCACGAAACGGCCCCTGACCTCTGCGGAGGTGAGGGGCCGTCGCGGTTATCCGGCGGCGCTGCGCTCAGACGGTCACCAGCGCAGCCGGCAAAGCTCTCGGCGCAACGCCGGGCTGTCCGTGTTGTGCGCCGTTGCCCGACGGTGCACTGCACCGAAGCTGACCGAGTCGTCTGACGCCACGAGCTGGGTAGGTCTGCCTAACATGGCATTGCAGCTGATCGCGCGGTCGCCGACGCCGAGGAGCGCCACCTGTGTGGGATGGAGTTCAGAGCGTTGAGGGGACGTTCGAGCAACTGCCGCTGATCCTGGGCGGCTTCGGGCCGGCGCCGGAGTACCGATTCAACGCGGCCAGTGCGGCATACCGGGAGTTCCTGGGTCGGGACGACGTCATCGGCCGGTCGGCACGCGACCTCTTCCCGGAGTTGATCTGCCAGCAAGTCTTCGAGGCCGTCGACCGGGTCGTCGCCTCAGGGCAGTCCGAGACGGTCAGCGCGTGGGGCGTGCAAGCGCAGGAGCCGCCGGCCGAGGAGCAGGACGAGATCTACGTGGACATGGTGGTCACACCCCGGCGCGACGACAGCGGGACGGTGAACGGCGTGACGGTCCATGCCATGCCGGTCGTGGACGGGGCCGGGGCGCGCCGAGCGGAGCACCGGCGCACTCTCAGGGCAGAGCGACGGTATGAGGCCTTGGACTATGCAACGTGCGGCAACTTGCCCCCGCTTGTCGTGCGCCCCGACGGGCACGCGCGGTTCCTGCCGCCGTCCAGATCCGGACCCCTCGGAACCGGGTCGACGCCGACCACGCTCCACGGCGTTCTCGACGTGGGCGATGTCGCGTTACCCGGCCGAGGCTGGATGTCGTCACCGGGTTGTCCTCCGGGACCGCCTTGTTCGTCAGCTGTCATGCAAATGACCGACAGAGGAGTCGTTGACGGTCGGTCGCCGGCAGTGCGACAGTGATTTCCGCGAGCCTAATATATCGCCTCCGGGGGGCGGCGAGGCGCGCAGGTGATGGGGGGATCATGTGTGAATCGCGCGACGGTGCGCATATCGACGACGGGTATCACTTCGACTTCTACGGGTCGCGAGTGGAGGCCACGAGCGACATACCGCGCAGAGTGGCGCTTGCGAGCGCGCTGGGAAGCGCCTTGCTCTACGTGCCGGCAGCCAGTCGTGCGACGACGTCGGCCGCCCACGGGTTGAGCGCGCGGCTCGTGGACGCCGCTGCTCTCGGGGCGCCGGACGGACTGATGGCGCAGACACACGCCATGCACCTGCACGCGTCATATTGCGAGGGCATCGCCAGCCTCGCCAGCCACCTTCGAGAGGCGGCGCGAGCGAAGGTCGACTTCATGCACTACACGGTGCACGACAACCGGGCGGCCATCCCGCCGGGGCGCTACCGCGACACGGTCCTGCTGTCGGCCGCGTCCGAACCGGTCATCAACGGCAGAAGCTGGCAGTGGGCCCGCACGGCCGTGCCGACCGGATGCCTTGCGCAGTTCGATCGCCGCGCGGGGACCAACCGATCCGCCCTGCATGTGCGGTCCACGACCAAGGCCACGGCAGAAACCGTCGTGGGATTCAAAGCCGACACCCGTGCCAACACCAATCTCGAGCATCGCGGCAATATCGGCGGGCGACGGTTCCAGCCATCGATCTACATCGGCAAGGCGCAGGGGCAGGCGTGGATGGAGTTGCGGCTCCACCTGTCGATGCAGGCGTCGGGCAAGCAGCTGATCCTGAAATACCGGTTCGGGCCGACCGGCACCGGAATTGAGCGGCCCACCGCCAGCGAACTCGTCATCTTCCGGCCGTGCCCCGTGGGTGTGGTGACGCAGCCCGAGGTGTTCCCGGATGCGGACGTCGCAACCTACTGGCCCGAGGTCGTCGCCACCGACAACTCGGTGACGGAACTGTATCTGCACGCCGTGGCCCGCAAGTCAGGTCTCGTGGACGGCTATTTCAGCGGGATGCGAATGGTCCGCACCGTGACAGGGCAAGACGCTCTGGACGCGGCCCAGGACACGCTCGATGCCGTGGTGGCACGCACGCCCACGTCCGTCATCTCGCGTCTGGGGGTGGAGTTCTCGAACGCCTGGCATGTGAACGGCTACGGCGGCCGGCCGGGGGTGGCCATCCCGCTGTATGACGCGGCTGCCAGGGGTGCACGCCTGACGACCGCCGACTTCGTCGACCACATCCACGCACACGACGGCTACGCGATCTACAACCATCCGTTCGGTGTCCTCGACCCGGGCTCGGGAGCGGACACCCCAGCCGTGCAGAAGCAGCGGGTTCTGGCCGAGGCCACGGATCTCACTGCGAACCGCGTATTCGGAGCGGATGGCATCGAGATTGCCTACTACCTACGCGGCCGCGTCGACCTGGCCAACCACATGTATCTCGGCGAGCTGCTCGTCGCCAACGGCATCTTCGCCACGTGGACGGGAGTTTCGGACAATCACACCGGGATCCCCGGCTCCTGGACCACGGCCAAGCGCAACAACTTCGTCACCCAGCTGTGGGCCGACGGGACCGACGAGGACAGCCATGCCACTGCAGTACAGCAGGGCCTCGCGTGCGTCTCGCTTCTCGGCGCGTACGCCGGGCAGTTATGGGTCTCGCTGGACGATGCGCCGATGGGCTCGGCCAGTATCCGGCCCGGCGTGACGTCGCGCCAGTTGGGTGTCGGAGTGACTCAGGTCCCGACCGGCGGCCGGGTCGAGGTGGTCAAGGGCAAGGTCGGGTATGCCGCGTCCGGTGCCCCGCTCACGCAGCCCGGTTGCACTCTGGTCGCCACCCTGCGCCCCGCCGACCTCCCGTCCGGCAATGCCGAGGTCGTGGTGGCCACAAAGACCTCGTGCTTCTTCTACCTGCGGGTGCGAGACGCCGCCGGATCGATCGTGGCGTTCACGAATCCGGTCATCCATCTCGCCAGCACTCCACCGTCACGCGGTGAGGTCTCGGACCGGCGCCTCATCGCCTGATGGTGTTCCGGGTGCGTCAATCAGTCGGGAGGGTCACCGGGTGGAGGGCGGGACGGAACTGCCGTTCCACATGTTGCCGTACTTCGCCCAGTATCCGGCGACGTACTTGCCCAGCATCACGCCGGGAAAGGTGTTGCCGCTGAAGGTGCTCTTGGAGATGGCGCCGATGCCCACGCCCTTTGCGCCGGTGGTCGCGGGCGCCGAGCACGTGTTGCCGCTCACGCTGGCCATGTTCGTCGAACTGTTCGGCGACGGCAGGGCCATGGACGCATCCTTCAGCCGGAAACCGAAGCAGTATTGCCGGTAACCCGTCGCGACGTTATTGCGCCACGTATTGCCCCAGCCGGCCATCTGATCGTTGTAGGCGATGGCCACATTGGCGGCGCGGTTGTTCTCGTAGATGTTGAAGCTGGCGTCCTCGTCGGTGTTGAACGCGCGTCCGTCACCGGAGAGGTCGTGAACGTAGTTGCCGTAGACGTGGGCATAGCCGGCTCCGGAATCGACGCGGATGCCCTCTTGCATGTAGTGGCGTAACCCCGACGGGGCGATACGGGAGACGTCGTTGCCGGAGATCTCCCAGAAGTTGCTGAAGGTCATCACCCAGACTCCCGGGCCCGACCCGCAGATGATGTCGGAGATGGTGTTGTCTTTCAGGACCCCATAGTTCGCCAACGTCGCGTAGATGCCGCGGCTGGTGATGCGGTTGCCGATGAACTCGATGTGTTCGCTGGGATCCATGGCCGTCCCGGTCACCTTGGCGAGATAGGCGGCGGCGTTCCGGGCTGCAACGGGATCGTTCGTCGATGCTCCCGGAACAGCCCGCCGGGCCTGCCAATTGCCCGACTTGACGTTGTTCGCATGGAAGGTGAAGGCCGCGCCGGCGCCCTTGCCGTTGATATAGGCGCCATGGACGATGTTGAGGCCCTTGAAGGTCCAGTAGTCGGCCCCGGCCGTGATCCGCAGCGTGCGTCGTGGGCTGGGCTGATGGGCATCGCACGAGTCCGGAACCTGATCGGAGGTCAAGGTGACAGGTCCGTCGCCGGCATTGGTCACCGTGATCGGGGCGCCGGCGATCCCGGAGCGGCTGATCCTCAGTTGCTGCTTGTAGGTGCCCGCGTGAATGCGGATCGTCGTGCCGGGTGTGGCGCGGTCGATGGCGGCCTGGACGGTCCGCAGCGGCGCCGCAACAGTCCCGGCGTTGGCGTCCGAGCCGGTCGTCGCGACGTCCAGGGTGCCAGCGCGGGCCTGCGCCGGCAGCCAGGCACCGATCGCGGTGACGGCGAGAGTATGGACGGCAAGGACGGCAAGGCGGGTCCGGACGCGGCGATTCATTGCGGGCCTTTTTCTCGCCCGGGCGCGACGTGATTTCGCGGTCCGTGGCGGTGATCTGGGGGGCAGGTCATTCGCGCCCGGCGAGCGGACACGAAGGCGATCGCCAGGGTACGCACGTCTGTCCTGCGTGTCTATCGGCACGACGGGTCCCGGGTGTGGCGCGGGAGCGCCGAAATGCGGTGCGGGTCCGCCCTCGAGCAGGAGGAATGAGCAGGTCAGTGGACCTGCGCACCCCAGATGCGGTCGATGTAATCGCGCATCGAACGGTCGGATGAGAAATAGCCGGAGCGGGCGACATTGAGAATGGCCGAGCGCGTCCAGGCCTCGGTGTCCGCGAATTTCGCATCCACCTGAGCCTGGGCGTCGACGTATGCCTGGAAGTCGGCGAGCGCCATGAAACGGTCGTTGCCGACCAAGTCGCCCATCAGTGCTTGCGAGGCTCCCCGGTCGCCGAAGTGTCCGCTGGCGATCAGGTCGATGGCGGACTTCAGCACCGGATTCGACGCATAGATCTCGCCGGGGTGATATCCGCGCGTCTGCAACTCGGCGACCTCCGGCTCCCGCATTCCGAAGAGGAAGAAGTTGTCGTCGCCGACCAGTTTGCGGATCTCGACATTGGCGCCGTCGTCGGTGCCGATCGTCAGGGCCCCGTTGAGCGCGAGCTTCATGTTGCCGGTGCCGGAGGCCTCCTTGCCGGCCAGCGATATCTGCTCGGAGAGGTCGGCGGCTGGGATGAGCCGCTGCGCCAGGGTGACGTTGTAGTTGGGCGGGAAGGCGACGAAGAGCCGGCCGTCGAGTTTGGGGTCGGCGTTGATGACCGACGCGACCCGGTTGATCAGGTAGATCGTCTCCTTGGCGGTCGCATAGCCGGGCGCGGCCTTGGCTCCGAAGAGACAGGTGCGGGGCGTGACCTGATCCGCGGGAACTCGACCCGAGAGCACCCCTTCATAGGTCGAGACGATGTGCAGCAGCTTCAGCATCTGCCGCTTGTACTCGTGCAGCCGTTTGACCATCACATCGAGCATGTGGTCCGCGGGCAACTGCGCGGTGCCCGCGGCCAGCAGGGTGGAGTTGAGCTGGTCCTTGTTGGCGCGCTTCGCCGACCGGAACCGTTCCCGGAAAACCGGGTCCTCGGCATACGGCTCCAGCTCGCGCAACCGCTCCAGGTCGGTGATCCAGCCATCGCCGATCGCGTCGTTGATCAGGCTCGTGAGCGGGGGGTTGGCGGACACGAGGAACCGGCGGGGGGTGACGCCATTGGTGACATTCGTGAACTTCTCCGGCCACAGCTGGGCAAAGTCGACCAGCACCTTGTCGCGCAACAATTGCGAGTGCAGTTCCGCGACCCCGTTGACGCGAACCGCCGCGACCGTGGCCAGATGCGCCATCCGCACCCCGCGCTCGCCGTCCTCGGCGATGATCGACATCCGCCGCACACGATCCTCGTCTCCGGGGAAGCGCTCCCGGACCGTATCGAGGAAGCGATCGTTGATCTCGAAGATGATCTCCATGTGCCGGGGCAGTAGGCGCTGCACCAGGCTGACCGGCCAGACCTCGAGGGCTTCGGGAAGCAAGGTGTGGCAGGTGTAGGCGAAGCATCGGGAGGTGATCGCCCAGGCCCGGTCCCACTCCATACCGTGGACGTCGATCAACAGCCGCATCAGCTCAGGTATGCCGATGACCGGGTGGGTGTCGTTGAGCTGGAAGATGATCTGCTCCGGCAGCCGGGCGAGATCGAAGTCCACCGGCAGGGTGCCGTGCAGGTAGTCACCGATCGAGGCCGCCACGAAGAAGTACTGCTGCTGCAGGCGCAACTCCTTGCCCTGCGGGGTGGAGTCCTCGGGGTAGAGCACCTTGGAGATGTTCTCCGCGAAGGTCTGGGCGCGGACCGCCTCGGCATAGTCGCCGTGGTTGAAGATCTGGAGGTCGAAGGCGCGAGTTGCCTCCGCGCTCCAGAGGCGCAAGGTGTTGGCGACGCCATTGTGATAGCCGGGGACCATGTAGTTGTAGGGGACGGCGAGGACGTTCCAATCGGGGCGCCAGCGCCGCCGCAGCCGGCCCTGGTCGTCGGCATACGACTCGACACTGCCGCCGAAGTCGACCTGCACGGCCCGCTCGGGGTTGCGGAACTCCCAGGGGGCGCCGAGGGCGAGCCAGGTGTCGGGCACCTCGACCTGGCGGCCCTCGACGAAGGTCTGGCGGAAGATGCCGTACTCGTAGCGGATGCCGTAGCCGATGCAGCTGACGTCCATGGTGGCGAGCGAGTCGACGAAGCAGGCGGCGAGGCGTCCCAGGCCGCCATTTCCGAGACCGGGTTCGACTTCCTGGGCCCGGACCGCGGCAAGGTCGATGCCGAGCTGCCGCATGGCCTCTTCGACGATGCCCTCCAAATCACTGTTCAGCAGGGCGTTACCGAGCTGGCGTCCGAGGAGGTATTCGGCCGAGAGATAGCCGACCATTTTGGCCGGGTGCGCGCGGCGGCGGGCCGCGGTGTCGAGCCAGTCGGCCATCAGGTAGCTGCGGACGGTGCTGGCCAGGGCGAGGTACTGGTGGTTGATGGTGGAGCGATCCAGCGGCACGCCCTGACCGAAGTTGAGTTCTTCGAGGAACTCCTGGACGAAGGTGTCGACGTCGCGGGCCGGGGCGACCGCCGGCTGGTCCGCTAGATGGTGCGTCGGGGGAAACTGGGGTCCCGTGGCGCGGAAGTTCGTCGACGGCTCGTCAGGTCCGAAATCGGCCGGCGCGCTGAGCTGGAACTCGTTCACGGTCGCTTGTCCTCTCGAAGGCGGTGGGTCCAGTACCCAACCTTCCAGGTTCGAGGCGCCAGCGTCGAGGCAGGATCGAAGAATCCTGGACGAACTCCGGGCCGGCCGGTCAGACCACGTCGTCCACCGGGTCGATTCCGAGCTCGCCGAGCAGGGTGCGCACCCGAGCCTTGATCTCGTCACGGATCGGACGGACCGCCTCGACTCCCTGCCCGGCGGGGTCATCGAGGGTCCAGTCGAGGTAGCGCTTGCCGGGGAAGTAGGGGCAGGTGTCGCCGCACCCCATCGTGATGACGACATCGGAGGCCTCGACGGCCTCGGTGGTCAGGATCTTGGGCTTCTCGGCGGAGATGTCGATGCCGTCCTCGAGGAGCGCTTCACGCACAGCGGGGTTGATCGAGTCGGCAGGCGCCGAGCCGGCCGAGCGGACCTCGACCCGGCCGCCCGAGAGGTGGTGGGTGTATGCCGCGCCCATCTGGGAGCGGCCGGCGTTGTGGATGCAGACGAAGAGAACGCTGGGGCGCTCGGTGTCCATGGGTGGGCGGGCCTTTCGTGGAGGAGGTCAGTCGAGGATCTCGCGGAGGAGGGCGGTCACGCGGGCTTGGATGTCGTCACGAATGTCCCGGACCACCCCGAGTGGCTGACCGGCGGGGTCGGCCACGTCCCAGTCCTCGTAGCGCTTGCCCGGGAAGTAGGGGCAGGTGTCGCCGCAGCCCATGGTCACGATGATATCGGCCGCCTTGACCACGCTGTCGGACAACGGCTTCGGGTATGCCGTGCCGAGGGCGATGCCGCGCTCGCGCAGGGCCTCGATGGCGACCGGGAGGACGTCGCCGGTGGGGGCGGAGCCGGCCGAGCGCACGTGCACGCGCCGCGCGGACAAGTGCTCGGTCAAGGCTGCCGCCATCTGTGACCGTCCGGCGTTGTGGACGCACACGAAGAGGATCTCCGGCACCTTCTTGACAACCCGCCCCTCCGCCTGGGCCGTGGCCATCAGTTGTTCGCGTGCCTGGCGGGCGACGAGGATCGGCAGGTAGGTGCGGATGGTCGATGCGGGCGCGAGCAGGTCCCAGGCTTCGGCGACGGCCTTCTCGATGACGGCGGGCTCGAAGATGTCCTGGTAGGAGTAGGTCAGGTCGTCGACCAGTTGACTGGTCACCGTGTCGCGGTCGGGTTCCATGGCGTGTCCTCGTGCCCTTCGTATCGACATTCATCTATGCATGATTGAAGGCCATATATGGATGATTGTCAATATGTGCGCTAGGGTTGGGTCATGACCTCGATCGAGCCGACCGCGGCACCGGAGACGGACATCTGCTGTGCCGGGGCAGAGTGCGACCTGCTGCCCACGGTCGAGGCCGACGTCCTGGCGGACACCTTCAAGGCCCTCGCCGATCCCACGCGCGTGCGGCTGCTGCGCTATCTCGCCGAGTCCGACGCCGGCACGGCATGTGCCTGTCACCTGCCCGACGCGCTGGGGATCAGCCAACCGACGCTGTCCTTCCACATGCGCAAGCTGCACGATGCGGGTCTCGTCGCGCGCGACAAGCGCGGCCGCTGGGTGCACTGGACCGTCCGTCCGGAAGCTCTGGCCGGCATCAAGACCTTCCTCGACCTCGCGCCGCGCAGCGCGGACCGCTGTTGTTGAGCCCGTTGTCTCCCAAAGGAGAATCCGTGACCACGCACGCCCCGAGAACCGAGGCCGTCAGCGCGCGGTTGTCCACCCTGGATCGGTTCCTGCCGGTGTGGATCCTGGCCGCCATGGCGCTAGGACTCCTCCTGGGCCGCCTCCTGCCATCCCTCGGTGACACGCTGTCGGCGGTGGAGGTCGACGGGATCTCGCTGCCCATCGCCATCGGCCTGCTCGTCATGATGTACCCGGTGCTGGCCAAGGTCCGCTATGACCGGCTCGACACGGTGACGGGCGATCGCAGACTTCTCGTGTCGAGCCTGGTCCTGAACTGGCTCGTCGGCCCGGCCCTCATGTTCGCGCTCGCGTGGCTGCTGCTTCCGGATCTGCCGGCCTATCGCACCGGCCTGATCATCGTCGGCCTCGCACGATGCATCGCCATGGTGATCATCTGGAACGATCTGGCCTGCGGCGACCGCGAGGCGGCAGCCGTCCTCGTCGCGCTCAACTCGATCTTCCAGGTCGTCGCGTTCGCCGCGCTGGGCTGGTTCTACCTATCGGTCCTGCCCGGGTGGCTCGGCCTGGAGCAGTCCGAGCTCGACATCTCCGCGTGGCAGATCGCCAAGAGCGTCCTGATCTTCCTCGGCATCCCCCTCGCCGCCGGCTACCTGTCCCGACGGATCGGCGAACAGCGGTGGGGGAGAGCGGCATACGAGCGCTCCTTCGTGCCGCGCATCGGCCCCTGGGCGCTCTACGGCCTGCTGTTCACGATCGTCATCCTCTTTGCGCTACAAGGCGAACAGATCACCAGCCGTCCTCTCGACGTCGCCCGGATCGCCCTACCCCTGCTGGCCTACTTCGCGCTGATGTGGGGCGGCGGTTACCTCCTGGGCAAGGCCCTCGGCCTGACGTACGAGCGCACCACGACCCTGGCTTTCACGGCAGCGGGCAACAACTTCGAGTTGGCCATCGCCGTCGCCATCGCCACCTTCGGCGTCGCCTCCGGCCAGGCCCTCGCCGGCGTCGTGGGTCCCCTCATCGAGGTGCCCGTCCTCGTCGGCCTGGTATACGTCAGTCTGGCCCTGCGCTCGAAGTACCCGCACCAGCCAACCGCACTCCCGGCTACGGGCTGACGCCCGATCCCGTCATGTCGGCGAGGCCCGCCGACACGGCACCGAGGAGCATCTCGATGTCCTCGAAGGTCGCCACCAGCGGCGGAGCGAGGCGGATGGTCGAGCCGTGCGTGTCCTTGGCCAGAATCCCATGTGCCACAAGGCGTTCGCATAGCTCGCGTCCCGTGCCGACAGTCGGGTCCAGATCGAGGCCGGCCCACAGGCCGCGCTGACGGTATGCCGTGAGGCCAGCCCCCAGGAGCGGCTCGAGTCCCGCTGCCAACTGGGCGCCACGCTCGCGCGCCGCTGCCTGGAACTCGCCGGTCTCGAGCATGGCGCAGACCTCGGTGCCGATGGCGCACGCGAGGGGGTTGCCGCCGAAGGTCGACCCGTGCGACCCCGGAGTGATGACCTCGAGCACACTGCGGTCGGCCGCGATCGCGGACAGCGGCATGATGCCGCCGCCGAGAGCCTTGCCGAGGATGTACACATCCGGCACGACCCCTTCGTGGTCGCATGCAAACGTCTCTCCGGTGCGGGCGAGCCCGGATTGGATCTCGTCGGCCATCATCAATGCGTTTGCGCCGGAACACAATTCGCGCACGCGCCGGAGATAGCCCTTCGGTGGGATGACGACACCCCCTTCGCCCTGGATCGGTTCCAGCAAGACGGCGACGGTGAACTCGTTGGTCTGCAGCGCCGCCGCCAGCGCGTCGGCATCGCCATAGGGCACGGTGACGAAACCCGGTGTGTAGGGACCGTATTCGTCGTGGGCGACCTTGTCGTCGGAGAAAGAGACGATCGTCGTGGTCCGGCCGTGGAAGTTGCCCTCCATGACGATGATCGTCGCCGCGCCTTCGGGGATCCCGCGCGTGCGATACCCCCACTTGCGAGCCACCTTCAGCGCGGTCTCGACGGCTTCGGCCCCGGAGTTCATCGGCAGGCACATGTCCTTGCCGGTCAATGCCGTCAGCGCCTGCGCGAACCCCCCGAGCTGGTCGTTGTAGAACGCCCGCGACGTCAGCGTGAGGCGGTCGAGTTGCTCGTGCGCGACCCGAAGCAGGCGCGGGTTGCCGTGCCCGAAGTTCACGGCCGAATAGCCGGCCAGGCAGTCGAGGAAGCGGCGCCCCTCGACGTCCGTCACCCAGGCGCCTTCGCCGGTGGCGATCACCACCGGCAGCGGATGGTAGTTGTGAGCGGCCCATCGCTCGGTCGTGGCGATGATCTGCTCGCTGGTGGGCGGTGTCGGCGTCGGCGTCACCGAGTGCTCCTTCGTGTCGGCTCGTGACCGACCCCCACGCTAGCGAACCTCGCCAGCCCTCAGGAGCCCGTACCCCACAAGCCCAATCGCGTGACGGCGTCCGCGGCAAGGAAGAAGCCGAGAATGCCGACCACCCACCAGATCGCGCCGCCCGTATGCGTCGTCAGCCATGATTCGAGCCGCGTCAACAGCGGGGTGACTCTTTCGGCCAGGCCGAGTCGCAACCCCAGCAGGACCAGCGCCGGCAGGCACATGACCGCCACATACACCGCGAGCACGGCTCCCGACGCGGGGGCTGTCAAGCCGCTGGTCGACAGCAGCCCGATCGCCCCGAGATACGGCACCATCGAGGCCGCCTCCACCAGTCCTGCCAACAGGGCGACGGTGACCACGGTCGAGGCTCGGGCGTCCGCACCGGCCACCCGTCCCCGCCATCCGGCTTCGCGCCCGCCCGTGGCCCGCTCTCGGGCCCGCCGTCTCGCCCACGGCGTATCGGGCCAGAAGCTGGCCACCAGCATGCCGGCGCCGACGACGAGTTGCACCCAACTGGTCGTCCGGCTGGCGCCGATCTCCTCCCATCGAGCCGTCAGGGCCGACGCGCCCAGCAGCAGCGCCAGCCCGAGGGCCCAGTAGAAGAGCGCGATCGTCGCGAGATAGAGCACCACCCGCGACGGTCGCAGGCGCGGATGGGCGATCATCCACACCGGCATGACGAGCGTGCCGAGGCTGGTGCTGTCGACCAGCGCCAGCCCGATCAGACCTGCGACGACAGCCAGAGTCATCCGCTTCCCCCTTGAGACCTACGTCCGTTTGACAATACGTCCGTGCTTTAACCGACCGTAGGGATTCAATACGATCGTGTCAAAATAGGTCTATGCCGAAGATCGTCGACCACGCCGCGCGTCGCACCGAGATCGCTCACGCCCTGTGGCGGGTCATCGCCCGCGACGGTCTCGAGGGCGCCAGTGTCCGGGTCGTCGCCGCCGAGGCGGGGTGGTCCCTCGGTGCAGTGCGCCACCACTTCGCCACGCAGGACGAACTGGTCGAGTTCGCCACGGACTTGATGATCGATGGCGTGCGCGAGCGCCTCCTCGCGCACTTCGACATGGAGCCGGGTATGCCGCGGGCGCAAGCTCTCCTGGAGGAGCTGCTCCCGCTGGATGAGCGGCGGGTCGGCGAGGTCAACGTGTGGCTGGCTCTCCTGGGCCGGGCGAGGCGTGAGCCGCGGCTTGCCCAGCTGCGTCTGGACGCGTGGGAAGCCGAACGCTATCTGTGCCGAATCGCCGTCAGCGATGTCCTGGGCAGGCCCACGCCGGGACCGAATGCTCTGCTCGAGGAGGACTTGGAATCGGTTGTGGCGCAACTGCATACGGTGATCGACGGGCTGACCATCCACGGGGTGACCGTGCCCGAGAAGGCGGGCGCCGCGGACCTGTGCAATCAATTGCGCCAGGCGTTGCTGGCCATTGCCGACCGGCCCGCGCCGGCGCCCGAGCCGGTAATCGAAGCGGGCTGCTTCGTGTGCGGCATCACCGCCCAGGCTGAGGCGCTGCCCATCCGCGAGCGCATCCTCGTGACCGATCACTGGCGGGTGGCGCACGCCGTCGATTCCTCCCTGCCGGGCTGGCTCGTCGTGCTGCCGCGCACCCACGTGCGCGCCCTCGACGAACTCCCGCCCCAGGCCGCGGACGAGCTCGGAAGGATCCTGCACGACCTCAGTGCCGCCCTGCGCGAGGTCGTCGGCTGCGTCAAGACCTATGTGATGCTCTTCGCCGAGGCCGAGGGTTTCGGCCACCTGCACATCCACCTCGTCCCGCGGATGCCGGACCAGCCCGCCGACGCAACGGGGCCGCGGGTCGTCCGCTATCTCGGCGCGGCGCAGGGCGATCGCGTGCCCACCGCCACGATGGATCAGATCGCCGAGGCCGTCGCCGCGAGCGTTGCCGCCAGGGCGGTCGTGTAGGCGCGCAGCTGTCCCAGGTCGAGCCATTCGTCGACCGCGTGCAGCCCGCCCCCGGCCGGCCCGCAGACGAGCGAGGGTATGCCGGCCGCTTCCCACAGGGCGGCCTCCATCCAGTAGGGCGCGTCGAAGGCGGTATGCGATCCGGTCCCGGCCGCGACCAGCTCGGCTTCGAGTCGCTCGGCGAAATCCCTTGCGGGACCGTGTCTTTGGAGTCGCCATGGCGGCCTGGTGATGCGCACCGCGATGTCCGCATCGAGATCCGGGTAGCTGCCTCGCACCCGCGCCAGGATCTGCTCGACGTCGGAGGAGATGACATCGAGGCCCTCTCCGGGGACGGTGCGCCGCTCGATGGTCAGCTCGGCGCGATCCGGCACCGTGAAGGGCGCACGCCCGGCCGTCGCGACACTCGCGAGCAGTTCGCCGCCACGATCGCGCACGCCCACGGCATACTCCTCTGCGGCCATCACCACCGCGGCGAGGTGCGTCAGCGCGTTCACGCCCTCGCCGGCGAGCGAAGTGTGACTCGCCCGGCCGGTGAAGGTGACGTCGGCGACGGCATACCCGCGCAGCGACGCGGCGGGGGCGAGCCAGGTCGGCTCACCCACGAGGCACAGCGTCGGCCGCAGCCCCAGGGATGGGAGTGCGGCGATGACGGCCTCGCTGCCCAGGCTACGGTCCTCCTCGTCCGAGACCAGGGCGAGGGCAGCGGGGAAGCCGTGCGTCACGGCATACTCCGCGGCGACCACCATGCCCGCGACCCCGCCGAGCATGTCGCACGCCCCGCGGCCGAGGAGGCGGTCACCTTCGACGCGTGGCGTGAAGGCGTCGGGCATCCCGTCGACACCGACGGTGTCGACGTGCCCGTTGAGCATCGGCATCGCCCCAGTGCCGGACCTCGGCCACGCCACCAGGCTCGGTCGCTCCGCCACCGCTGCCTCAACGATCTCGGTCTGGAAACCATTGCGAGACAGACGTTCCCCCAGGTGAGCCACAATGTCCGCCTCGCCCGCCGCACCGGGGACGAGGCCGGGGTTGACCGAGTCGATGCCGATGAGCTCTGCTGCGAGGGCGACCGCCGCCGCCTCGAGCCCGGCATCCCCGTCGAGAGCGCGCGCCATGCAGTCATGATTTCACCTCGGCTCGTCGGGCACTCTCGATGAGGGGTGAGCCGGATCAGCATACGATCGGTGCTCCCGCCCGCGAACGGGCGAAGGAGCATTCGGATGCGGTGGATCGTGACTGGGATGAATGGCACCGTCGCACCTGTCCTCGCGGACGCGCTGAGAGCGCGAGGAGATGAGGTCGTGACGTGGGATCGCGAACGGGTGCGGGTCGATCACGCGCCGGCCGTCCGGGCTTTCGTCGACGCCACGGCGCCCGATGGGATCTGCCACCTCGCGATGGGCAGCCCTGACTGGGCGGCTGCGATGGCCGGCCTGTGCGGGCAGCGCGGCATCCCGTTCCTGTTCACCAGCTCGGTGTCGGTGTTCGGGCCGGAGCAGCGCGGCCCGTTGGGCATCGAGATCACGCCGACCGCCACGGACGCTACAAGCGTGACTGCGAGGTCGCGGTCGCAGGGGCGAATCCCGCGGCACTGATCCCCCGGCTCGGGTGGCAGATCGGCCATGCCCCCGGGTCGAACAATATGGTCGCCCATCTGGTGCGGGCCGCCGGCGAGGGGACGGTCCGGGCGAGCACCGACTGGTTCCCGTCCTGCGCCTTCCTGGACGACACGGCAGCGGCACTCGTCGACCTGCTGGATCGTGGCGACCCGGGGCTCTTCCATCTCGAGGGCAACCCCGGCCTGTCGTACTTCGAGATCGTCACCCAACTCGCACGCACACACCGGTTGGAGGCGCATGTCGTGGCGACGGACGATGTGGTGATGGACAACCGGATGGAGGACCCGCGGATCCACGTCCGGCCGATCACCGAGCGGCTGGTGTCCTGACCCGGGCGGGATCAGGGAGGCGCCCCACGGCCGGAGCGTGCACGTGCGCCCTAGGCTGAGAACGTCAGATCCGAACGCATGCACCGCAGGAGGGCGCGAAGCCAATGAACGAGTCGAAAAAGGGCAGGGTCACCGAGCAGATCGAGGTCGCCGGCGATCAGTTGGTGGGCAAGGTCAAGGAACTGTACGCAGATGGCAAGACGCGTCGCATCGTGCTGCACAGCGAGGACGGTAAGGAGCTGTTCAGCCTGCCCATGAATGTCGGCGTCATCGGCGGGGGCGTCCTTGCCCTCGCCTCTCCGGTGATCGCCGCGGTCGGCGCTGTCGCCGCGCTGGCCACCAAGGTCCGCATCGACGTCGTCCGTGAGGGCGACGACGACGATCCCCAGGACGCGCCGGCCGAGGACCCGACGAACCCGTCCTGAGCCTTCCTCGCCGATGGGCGCCCCGATCCGAACGACCGGATCGCGGGCGCCCATCGCTTCGTCCTACCGGGTTCCCGACGACGAAGGCCGGGCGAACGCGTCCGCGAACGGAATTCGCAGCCGTCAGCGCTTGCGCTGGCGAGAGGTCCACTCCCGCATTCGTGACGGATAGCCCGTCGCCTGCACGTCATACGTCGGCACGCCCAAGGTCTTGCCGAGTTCGAAGGCCTCGTCCCGGGTCCGCACCGCGCGGCGGGTCCATTCGCCGTCCCACGCGACGAGCACGATCGTCGGAGCGGTCACATTGGTCGGCGGCTCGACATAGGCCTCGACGCCGCGGCGGGTTGAGGCGAACTGCTGCAGATGCGTGCGCGCTGCCTTCGAATCGGAAATGGGCTCTCCAGCGCTGCTGCGCGGCCGTCGCCGGAATAGCCCCATGAGCAGATGGTATGGAGATTGGCTGGGGAGTTGCTGAATGCGCGCCGGGCCTCACATTCGACAGAGCTGCCGCGACTGATGGGGTATGACAGTTCTCATGGCCGCCACCGTCCACACCGAGATCGACAGCCCCGTCGGGGCGCTCACCCTGACCGCCGAGGGTGGCGCCCTCACGGGCGTGTACTTCGAGGTCCACCGCCGCCGGCACAAGCTGCCGGACCTGGGTCAGGCCATCGTCGGCGAGCCGGTGCTCGTCGAGGCGGAGCGGCAGCTGGGGGAGTACTTCGCGGGGCAGCGGCGCGAGTTCGACCTGCCGCTGGCACCGCGTGGCGAGGCCTTCCAGCACGCCGTGTGGGCGCAGCTGCGCGAGATCCCGTATGGCGCGACCCGCACCTACGGCGAGATCGCCCGGGCGATCGGGCAGCCGGGCGCCGCCCAAGCGGTGGGCGTGGCCAATGGCGCCAACCTGATCAGCATTATCGTCCCGTGCCATCGGGTCATCGGCGCCGACGGGTCCTTGACCGGGTATGCCGGCGGCCTGGACCGCAAGCGCCTGCTGCTCGAACTCGAGCAGCCGCCCGCCGACGAGGCCGGCCGCCTGTTCTGAGGCACCGTGCCCTCTAGGGTGCGACTGTGAGCGATGCATTGATTGTCGGTGCGGACGGCCTCTCCCGCCCGTCGTGGGCGGCGATCGACCCCCTGCTGCGCGACTACTACGACACCGAGTGGGGCATGCCCGTGCGGGACGAGCGGGGGGTGTTCGAGCGGCTCAGCCTGGAGGCGTTCCAGTCGGGTTTGTCGTGGGCGACGATCCTGCGCAAGCGCCCCGCGTTCCGGGAGGCGTTCGACGGCTTCGACCCGGATCTCGTTGCGGCATACGGCGATCGGGACCGGGAGCGGTTGATGGCCGACGCCGGCATCGTGCGCAACCGCCGCAAGATCGACGCGACCATCACGAATGCTCGCGCCACGATCGCCCTGCGCGAGCAGGGCGGCCTCGCCGACTTCGTCTGGTCCTTCCAGCCGGCCGACACCCCCCGGCCCACGCTATACGACCAGATCCTGACGCAGTCGCCGGAGTCGCTCGCGATGTCCAAGGCACTGAAGAACGCGGGCTTCGCCCACGTGGGTCCCACGACGATGTACGCGCTCATGGAAGCCATCGGCATCGTCGACACCCACCTCCTCGGCTCCCACCGCCGCGCCAGCTCCGGAGTCTGGCCGGCCTGAGATCCGCCAGCCCGTTACCTTCGTGATGGGTCCTCGACCTGAGGATCTCGGTCGCTGAGTCCGGCATGACTTCCTGCCCCTGTCGTCGATGATCCGGGGGGTGTTGTCACCGGGCTCGGTGGCGTTGGCCGACCGCTGATAGGGACATGGCCACCATGCGTGGTCTCTTCGTAACGTGGGTGCCGGCAGCTGACGCTCCTCCGATCGGCGACCGTTCGGCGCGGATGGAAGGATGCCGACGATGACCGAGTACGCCGCGTATTGCGGCTTGGATGTGGGCAAAGAGGCCCATCACGCGTGCGCCCTGGATCCTGAGGGCAAGCGCCTGTTCGATGCGGAGCTGCCCCAAGACGAGGCCCGGCTGCGTCGCCTGTTCACTGACCTGTCCGGCCATGGCCGGGTCTTGATGGTGGTCGATCAACCGAACACCATCGGCGCCTTGCCGATCGCGGTCGCCCGCTCAATGGGCATCGATGTCGCGTACCTGCCCGGGTTGGCGATGCGACGCATCGCTGATCTCCATCCGGGCAGCGCGAAGACTGATGCTCGTGACGCCTACATCATCGCCGACGCAGCCCGCGCCTTGCCGCACACCCTGCGCCGGGTCGACGTCGGCGAAGAAGCGTTGGCCGAGTTGAAGGTGCTCGTCGGCTTCGACGATGACCTGGCCGGGGAAGCCACCCGCCTGAGCAACCGGATCCGCGGCCTGCTCACCCAGGTGCATCCCGCGCTCGAACGCGTTCTCGGACCACGCGTTTCACAGAAGGCCACCCTCGCGCTGCTCACCCAGTACGGCGGCCCCACCGGCCTGCGCAAGGCCGGACGAGCCCGGTTGCTCCAGGCAGCCCGCAAGGCCAACCCGCGCGGCGCCGACACCCTCATCGAGGCCATCGTGGCGGCCTTGGCCGAGCAAACCGTCACCGTCCCAGGAACCGCTGCCGCTGACCGGGTGCTGCCTAACCTCGCCCGCTCCTTGGCCGACACTTTGGATCAACGTCGCCAGATCGCGGCCGAAGTGGAACAGGTCCTTGATGTCCACCCTCTCGCCGAGGTCCTGACCTCGATGCCCGGAGTCGGAGTCAGGACCGCCGCAAGGATCCTGCTTGAAGTCGGCGACGGCTCCTCCTTCCCCACCGCAGGCCACCTGGCCGCCTACGCCGGCCTGGCTCCCGTCACCCACCGCTCCGGTATCTCGATCCGCGGTGAGCACCCAGCCAGATCAGGCAACAAACACCTCAAGCGAGCGTTCTTCCTCAGCGCCTTCGCCGCCCTGCGCGCCGACCCCAACAGCCGCGCCTACTACGACCGCAAACGAGCCGAAGGCAAGAAGCACAACGCGGCCCTGATCTGTCTCGCCAGACGTCGCTGCGACGTCATACACGCCATGCTCCGCAACCGCCAGCCCTACCAGCCCCGCACCGCCGCTGCCGCTTGACACCGAACATAGGGACACCCCCCTGTCGAGAGTGCACGACACGCCGTTAACGCATTGCCATTACGGCGTGTCGTGCACTCTCGACGGGGGAGGGACGCGTTCAGGAGAACAGGGTGCCCAACTCCCGGTGGGCGTGGCGGTAGTCCGCGAAGAGTTCCCGCGCGACCGAGACCGAGTCGATCAGCGGGTGCAGGGCGAAGGCTCGCACCGCCGCGTCCGGGTTGCCGGTGGTCGCGGCCTCGATGGTCAAGCGCTCCACCGCCTTGACCTGCTGCACCAGCCCGGACATGTGCAGGGCCAGCGGGCTCGTCGGCAGGGGCGTGACCAGCCCCCGGGTGACGCGACACGGCACCTCGACTACCGCATCGGCAGGTAAGGCGAGTTGCGCGCCCGCGCGCACATTGAGGATCAGCTCGGCGTCGCCGGCCCCGGAGAGGGCGCTCATCAGCGCGAGGGCCACCCCCTCATACCCTCCGCTGACGAGATCCTCCTCGTGCCGCTCCTCACCGCCGGCGCGAGCCGACGCCATGTAGGTCGCATTGCGTTCGGCGAGAACGGATTCCCACGCTTCGCGGGCGGTATGCCGCGCGTCCCCCGCCTGATCGTAGAAGGCGCCCTGCTGCTGGGCGAGGAACTCGCCGCGCGTGACGTGCCGGAGAGCGTGCTGCTGTGCGACGGCTTCGCGGTTGGCGTAGTAATAGTGGAGATACTCGTTGGGCACCGCGCCCAGCCCGCGGATCCAGTCGGCCCCGAAGACCTGCCCCTCTTCGGTGCCGGCGATTGCCGCCCCGTCGGCGAGGAAGCGCGCCAGCAGGTCGTCCGCGCCGACAGTCAGGCCCTGCAGCCAACCCAGGTGGTTCAGCCCGGCGTAGTCGATGCGGCACTCCTCAATCCGGTGGCCGGTGGCCCGGGCGACGCGGCGGGCCAGGCCGAGCGGCGAGTCGCAGATGCCGATGACCTGGTCACCGAGAATGGGGGTCAGGGCTTCGGTGATCATGCCCGCCGGGTTGGTGAAGTTGACCAGCCATGCCTGAGGTGCTTGTGCCGCAACGGTTTCGGCAATGTGCCGCATGATCGGGATGGTTCGCAGGCCGTAGGCGATGCCGCCGGCTCCGGTTGTCTCCTGACCGAGGACACCGTGCCGAATGGCCACTCGTTCGTCGGTGACACGGCCGGCCGGCCCGCCGACCCGGATGGCCGCGAAGACGAAGTCGACGCCGTCCAGGGCGGGGCGGATATCCGTGTGGGTGGTGACCACCGGCGCCGGCTCGCCGGCGGTTGTGGAGCTCAGCGACGCCAGGACCGAGGCGATGACGTCCATCCGCGCCGGGTGCGCGTCATACAGCGCCACCTCGGTGATGCGCGCCGGACCGGTGTCACGCAGCAGCGCCTGATAGACCAGGGGCACGCGAAAGCCGCCGCCGCCGAGAATCGCGAGCTTCATGGGGCAACTATCGCCGATCTCGTCGTGGCGCCTTGAGCCGGGCCCGCGGGCAGGGCAGGCTGTAGGGCGTTGCGCCAGAAAGGAGGTATGCCGTGCCTTGCGCTCGCTTCGACCCGCTCGCCGCCCGACGGACGGCCGACGGCCCCGAGGTCGACCTGTTCGTCAGCGGCATGGTCTTCCTCGACATCATCTTCACGGGCATCGCGAATCTGCCGCAGCCGGGCACCGAGGAGTGGGCCGAAGGTATGGCGTCTTGCCCCGGTGGCATCGCCAATCTCGCCATCGCCGCTCGCCGGCTGGGCCTGCGGACCGCCTTGGCTGCCGCGTTCTCCGACGATGACTATGGCGAATTCTGTTGGCGCACAATGGAGTCCGGTGAGAACATCGACCTCTCGCACTCCCGCAGATTCGCGGATTGGCACAGCCCGGTCACGGTGTCGATGTCGGTGGCCCGCGACCGGATGATGGTCACGCACGGCCACCCGGCGCCGCTCACTCCGGCGGAGTTGATCGGGGAACCCCCGAGATCGAACGTCGTGATGATCGATCTCGCCGAGAGCGAGGACGGAGAGGTGCCGGCATGGGTGCAGCTGGCCAGAGCCGGCGGGGCGCGTGTCTTCGCCGACGTCGGGTGGGACTCGAGCGAGCGATGGGACCAACGCATCCTCGACCGGCTCGAACTCGCGCACGCTTTCTTCCCCAATGCGGGGGAGGCGATGGCCTACACGCGCACCGGCACTGCGCAGGATGCGCTCTACGCATTGGCGGATCGGGTGCCCTTGGCAGTGGTGACCAATGGCGTCGACGGGGCGCTGGGGATCGATGCGCTCACGGGCGAGGAGGCGACAGTTCCGGCGTTACGCGTCGAGGCACTCGACCCGACCGGTGCCGGTGATGTCTTCGGTGCCGCGTTGACCCTCGGCACGCTCGCCGAGTGGCCCCTGCGGGACCGGCTGAACTTCGCCAGTCTCTGTTCTGCGCTGGCGATCCAACAGTTCGGCGGTTCCCTGGCCGCTCCCGGATGGGGGGACATCGCCGACTGGTGGCGGTGCGCCCGCCAGCGGAGCGCCGGAACGGCATACGAGGCCTCGGTGGTGCGGCGCTTCGGATTTCTCGACGACATCGTCCCCGCCGAGCACGAGACCGCCTGCCGGCGCGCCACCGCCACCATCGCCCGCCGCGCCGACGTCGAAGGCCTGGAGCAAACCTCCGGGGTTTAGTCGCCGCCCATGCCGGTGCGCTCGACGCCCTCGACGATCCAGCGTTGCAGGAAGAGGAACATCATCAGCAGGGGCGCTATGGCCACGAGGGCGGCGGCGAAAAGCTGGCTGAGATTGACCGATTGGGCGGTGAGGAAGGTCGACAGCGCGATCTGGACGGTCCAGGTCGTCTGCTCGCGTCCGATGACCAGCGGCCAGAGGAAGGCGTTCCAGGCACCGATGAAGGTGATCGTGCCGATGGCCGCGGCGAAACCCATCGAGTTGGGCACGACGACCCGCCAGAACGTGCCCCAATAGCCGAGGCCGTCGAGGAAGGCCGCCTCCTCGATCTCCTTGGGAAAACTCAGGAAGAACTGGCGGAAGAGGAAGGTCGCCAGCGCCTGGAAGAGTCCAGGGATGATCAGGCCGCGCAGGGTGGAGATCCAGCCGAGGGAGGAGACGAGCACGAAGCTCGGCACGAATGTCACCGCAGCCGGTATGAGGAGGGTCGCGGTGATCAGATAGAAGACGGCGTTGGACCACCGGTACGGAATGCGTGCCAGTCCGTATCCAGCGAGGCCCGAAATGATCAGCACACCGAGGGTCTGGAAGATCGAGATCAGGACCGAGTTGACCAGGCTGCGCGTCATCGGCAGAGCGGGGTCGTTGAAGATGGCGCTGAAGTTGCCCCACTCCCACGTCGGCGGCAGCCAGTGCCACCGCGGCGAGCCGAGGTCCGCCTCCGACATCAACGCATTGCGGAAGAGCAGATAGAAGGGGGCGAGGAAGAGCGCCGCCGCCAGGATGAGCGCCGAATAGCGAAGCAGGGAGCCGACTTTGGCGCTGCGCGAGGTGTTGACGACAGCCATCAGTCGTCACCTCGGAAGCTGAAGAACCTGTTGAACACGAGCGCCGCGATGAGGATGACCAGGGTGAGGATGACAGCGCCGGCGCTGCCGTGACCGAAGTCCTGCCCCTGCCCGAGCGCGACGTAATAGAGATAGACCAGGGGCGGGCGGGCATACGGCGGATAGGTGCCGAACGAGCTGAGAATGTTGTAGAACTCGTCGAACGCCTGGAATGCGTTGATCAGTAACAACAGCAGGACGGCCGCCGACGTCGGCCGCAGCTGGGGCAACGTGATGTAGCGGAAGGATTGCCAGGAGCTGGCACCATCGATGGCGGCCGCCTCATACAGCGTGGGTGAGATCCGCTGCAGCGCAGCGAGAAACAGGATCATGTAGAACCCGACCTGCAGCCACAGCCGGGCAGAGACGATCACCAGCCAGTACCACGGCGGCTTCGTCACCGACAGCCACGGGATCGAGTCCTGACCGATCAGCCCGAGCAGCGCATTGGCCGCGCCCGAGCGCACACCCGAGAAGATCGACATCTTCCAGATCAGGGCCGCCACGACATACGAGCACGCCGTCGGCAGGAAGAAGACGGACCGGAAGAACGCCTGCATCACCCGGGTGCGTGCGACGAGGATCGCGGTCAGCAGCGACAGCGCGAAGGTGGTCGGCACGATGAAGAGTGCGAAGACGATGAAGGTTCCGAGGCTGGAACGGAACGACTCGTCCTTCAGCATGTCGAGGTAGTTGCCGATGCCTACGAACTTGGTCGGGGTGACGGTGTTGTAGGACTCGAAGAAGCTGAGGTAGATGCTCCACAGGATCGGGATGTAGATGAAGATGATCAGCCCGAGGACGAAGGGGCCGACGAAAACCCAGAACCACAGGTTCTGGTTCTGCCGGCCCCGCAGGCGCGCCCCGAGGGGCGGCCGCGTGGGGGCGGCCGCCGCGGCGGAGACATCGACGTTGGCGGGCGTCGTCGTCATGGACTAGCTCAGGACGCGCTTGACCTCGGCCTCGGCCACCGCCTTGACCTTGGCGATCTCGGCCTTGACGTCGGCGCCGTCCTTGACGATCTTGCTCATCATGTCGCCAAAAGCGGTGGCGCACTTGGGCGTCCAGAGCACGCTGCTCTGTGCGCGGCCGAACTCCTGAGCGTATGCCGCGGCGTCCTTCGCCGGGCCGGACTGCAGGGTCTTGGCCTGTGGAACGAGCGAGGCCCGCGCCGGGATGTGGAAGCCGTAGGCGGTCGCGAAGTCGAGTTGCTTGTCGGTCTGGTCGACCCACAGCCACTTGACGAACTCCTTGGCCGCGTCGACATTCGTCGACTTCGCCGAGACGCACGAGCCATAGGCGCCGACGACGACGGACTTGGCGCCGCCCGGCATGGCCGGCCACGGGATGCAGTCGTAGTCGTCCGCCAGCCCCTTGGTCAGGTCGGGGAAGGTCCACAAACCAGTGAACTGCATGGCCGTCAGTCCGCTGGTGAGTGCCGACGCGTCATACCAGTCCTTCGGCGCACCCAGCAGCAGGCTGTCGCTGGTGAACAGCTCCCGTAGCTTGCCCAGGGCGGCCGCCGCCCCGTCGGAGTCGAACCCGAACGAACCGTCCTCGTTGAGATAGTCCGCACCAGCGGAGAAGAGCATGGGTGCGCCCATGAGCCCGACGCCGCCGTCGTTGCCGAGGAAGAGGCCCTTGACGTCGCCGCTGGTGAGCTTCTTCGCGGCCGCCATGAGGTCATCGATGGTCTCCGGCGGCGTCACACCGGCCTTCTCCAGCAACGACTTGCGATAGACGAGCAGCTGCATGTCGACGACCTGCGGGATCGCCCACAGTTTGCCGTCGTAGGTCATGCGCTTGACCATCGCAGGGTTGAAGTCGGACTCAGCGTCGCCGAGCAGACCGCTCAGGTCGACGACCTGCCCGCCCTTGATCATGTCGATCGTCGGACCGTTGCCGTATTCGAAGACGTCCGGTCCGCCCGCGGTCAGCAGCGAGGCGGCGGTCGTCTGGTCGTAGTCGCCCGGCTTCCAGGTCACCTTGACGTCGGCGGCCGTGTAGGCCTTGGCATAGCCTTCGACGGCCTGTTGGGTGCCGGCCTCGCCGTATTGGTGATACCACTGCTGCAGAGTGACTTTCGCGCCCCCGCCCGATGCCGAACCCGATCCCGACCCCGACCCTGCGGCGCTGGTGGACGAGCTACGGCCGGTGTTGCCGCCGCACGCGGCGAGCGCCCCTGCCACGGCCATACCGCCCCCGAGGGTGAGCAGATGACGCCGGTCGATCCCAGCACGAATGGTCTTGTCAGACATGAGTCCTCCGATCGGGAAGCTACCGCCGGTTCGGCAACGCGTTGAGGTCAACCTAGTCCGCCCGACCGCATCGATCCGGGATTGCCGTGCGCCGTGACGGGATCGCGTCGTGGTGGTCAGCGCCAGCCGGTCCCCGTGGACGCCATCATGACGCCGTCATTGGGGCCGCTCGAGGAACCTTGCCGATCGCTTCGAGACGAGCCAGGATCGGATGCACCGTGCCGCTCGGCAACCCCGCCTCGGCACCGATCTCGTAGCCGTGCCGCTCGGCGGCCTCGTCTCGCAGGAAACCGTCCAGCACCAGCTGCGTCGCTTGAGTCATTCGCGGTGTGCGCACAGGTCGTAGTCCACCCAGGGTTGCTGCCCCTGGCAAGGCCCGTCAGACCCGCGGCGTCGTTGAGCCGGCGGCGGCTACACGCGGAAGACGATCTTGCCGCCGACATCGCCGGCGGCCATGCGTTCGAAGCCGGTGCGGGCCTGCGCCAGCGGCAGCACCGAGTCGATCTGCGGTTCGATGCCCTTGTCCGCGACGAAGCGCGCGAGGCGCGCCAGTTCGTCGCGCGTGCCCATCGTCGAGCCGATCACCCGCAGCTGCTTGAAGAAGATCTTGGTCAGTTCGGCCTTGGCGGGGGCATCGCCGGACGTGGCACCGGAGATGACGATGGTGCCGCCGGGGCGTAGCGAGTTGACCGAGTGCGACCACGTCGCCGCGCCGACGGTTTCCATCACGGCATCGACGCGATCGGGCAGTCGGGCACCGGATTCGAACGTCTCCGTCGCGCCGAGGTCTTTCGCCAGGTCACGCTTGGCCGCATCGCGCGAGGTCGCCCAGACGCGCAACCCCGCTGCTGCCGCGAGCTGGATCGCGGCCGTCGCGACTCCGCCGCCGGCGCCTTGCACGAGCACCGTGTCGCCGGGCTGCACGGCGGCGTTGGTGAAGAGCATCCGGTATGCCGTGAGCCACGCCGTCGGCAAGCACGCCGCCTGCTCCCAGCTCAGCCCCTCGGGCTTGGGCACGAGATTGCCGGCCGGCACGCGGACCCGCTCGGCAAGGGTGCCGGGATAGACCTCCGACAGGAGCGAGCGGCGCGGGTCGTTGGTGACGTCCCCCTGGAATCCGGGACTCGAGATCACCGGGTAGACCAGCACCTCGGCCCCGTCCGGCGCCTGGCCGGCCGCGTCGCAGCCGAGGATCATCGGGAGCCGATCGCCCGGCAGTCCAACACCTTTCAGCGACCACAGGTCGTGGTGGTTCAGCGCGCACGTCACGACGTCGATGCTCACCCAGTCCTCGGGGACCGGCGGTTCGTCGATATCACCGACGTGCAGGCCGGACAGGGGATCGTCGGTGGATTGGGTGACGGCGGCGACGGCGAGCATACTGCCAACCTACTCGGCCAAATTGACCGCATGTTCACTCGACGCGGTTTCGGTGTTCACTCGAGGGGGGTCAGGGGGTGGGGGTGAGGCCGCTGCAGCGGCCGGCGGCGACCCAGACGTCCATGAGGCGGTCGTGGTCGGCAGGCGGGGGAGTGGCTGGTATGCCGTCGCGGCCGATGAGCAGCGGCTGCCAGGTGGCGTCGACGACGACGGTGGTCTTGCGTTGGGCTGCAGGCTGTTTCGCCAGGGCGGGGTCGACCGTCAGGCGCAGGATGCCGGTGCGCGAGTCGGGTTCGGTGGCGCGCCACCACACGAAGTTGCCGAGCCCGTAGGCGATATAGGACTTGCCCAACCAGCCGGCGCCGTTGATGCGGTGACTGTGACCGCCGACGACGATGTCGGCACCGGCACTGGCGAGGGCGTTGGAGGTGTCGATGGATCGCTGGTCGGGGCAATCGGTGTAGTCCATGCCCCAGTGCATGAACACCACCACGACATCGGCCTGGGCGCGCACCCGGGCGACGGCATCGACGAGGCGAGTGGGCGGCATACTGCTGGCGATGCCCGGCTTGCCGGGCCCGGCGGAGAACTGGGCGAGGGTCTCCTCGTTGACCTGACTCGCGCCGAGCAGGGCGACCTTCAGCCCTGAGACGTCCACGATCTTCGGCGCGAACGCGTCGGCCTCGTCGGCGCCGATCCCCACGATCGGGAACGGCGAATTCGCGCGCGCCGCAAGGGTGTCGGCGAGACCGTCGAGCCCGTAGTCGACGCCGTGGTTGTTGGCCAGCGACATGGCGCTCATCCCGGCCCCGGCCAGGGTCGTCAGCGCCGACGCCGGCGCCCGGAAGTTGAACGCCTTGACCACCCGCGTGCCGCCCTCGGTGATCGCCGTCTCGAGATTGGCCATCCGGAAGTCGGCGTCGGCCCACAACTTCTGCAGGGCGGCCAGTCCGGCCGGGTCGCGCGCCAGCTTCGCCAGGTAGCTCTCGAAGTGGATGTCGCCCCCGAACGCGAGGACGACGTCCTTGGCCGGGGGAGCCACGCTGTTCGCCCCCGCCGGCGAGGCACCGGCCGACGTGCGCCCCGTGCCCGCCGTCGCGGAGCACCCGGCGAGGACCGCCACGGCAAGAGCGGCGGCGAGCAAGGAGCGGCGCCGGGTCACCGGCCGATCACTCCGAGGGAGAAGGTGCCCTGCCAGACCGACTGGGCCCCCGAGTGCCCCGCCTGGGTGACCGCGAAGAGCGCGAAGCCGGCTGCGGCGACGGCGATGACCAGGGGCAGCACGATGTTCGTGGCCGCCGGCAACGGCTTGGCGATCACGGTCACCGCGATGGTCGCGAGGAACAGCACCAGCAGCGAGATGAACGCGAGCTCACCTTTCTCGGCATGGTCGAAGCCCGGCTCGCCCCGGACGGTCATGAGCGCCTCACCGGCCTGATCCGCGACGAACGCGCTCCCCGCAGCGATCAGCGCCAGCCCCAGCACGGGGATGCGCAGCCCCACCCGCCAGCGGGGGACGGCGGCATACGCAACCAGCAGCAGCGCGGCGAGCGGGCCGAGCACGACGACGGCATGGACCACCAACGGGTGCAGCGGCAGACCGAGGATTGTCTCGAACATCAGGCGATCCTTCGTGGGCGGTGGGCAGCGTGGGCGCCCTCCCCACGGTAGGCGGGCGGCGCGCCCCGAGCGGGAAGGCGCGCCGCCGGGATCAGGCGCCCATAGGATCGCGCCGTGGCCTGGGCACGCTTCGGCGCGATGACGGCATACGAACCCCTCGCGGTCAGCGACGACATCGACGAGCTGACGGAGGGGTTCTGGGCCGTGGTCGTCGACTTCGAGTCGACCCTCACCGCGGTGCGTTTCGCCCACCGGGGTCGGCGGACGATGACGCGCCCGCCCGGTTATCGCGGCTGGCAGCCGCTCGACGGGACGTGGCGCACGAGCATGGACCGGGCTGCATACATGGCGGGGGTGCGCGAGATCCGCGAGCGGATCGCCGCCGGCACCGTCTACCAGGTCAACCTCTGCCGCGTGCTCAGCCACGACCTGCCCGAGGACGCCTACCTGCCCGCACTGGCGCGTCTGCTCCGCAAGGGCAATCCGGCGCCCTACGAAGCGCTCATCCACGCGCCCGAGTTCGGTGTCGACATCGTGTGCGCCTCGCCGGAGCGCTACCTGCGGCGGGACGGGGAGCGACTGGTCTCCTCACCGATCAAGGGCACCTCGCGCACCCCGGAGGAGATGCTGCCCAAGGACTATGCCGAGAACGTCATGATCGCCGACCTGGTGCGCAACGACCTGCAGCAGGTATGCCGCGTGGGCACCGTCGTCGTCGAGGACCTGTGCGCCATGGAGGCCCATCCCGGTCTGGTGCACCTCGTGACGAATGTCGCCGGGCGGCTGCTCCCGGATGTCTCCTGGCGCGACATCCTCGACGCCACGTTCCCACCCGGGTCGGTCTCCGGGGCGCCGAAGTCGTCGGCGGTGGCCACGATCGCCGACCTGGAGCCGGTGGTGCGCGGGCCGTATTGCGGTGCGATCGGTTGGATCGACGCCGATACCGGGGAAGCGGAACTCGCCGTGGGCATCCGCACGTTCTGGGCGAGCAAGGAGCAGGGGCGTCGCGTGCTGCACTTCGGTGCCGGAGCCGGGATCACGTGGGCCTCGGACCCGGAGGCGGAATGGGAGGAGACGCAGTTGAAGGCGCGCCGGCTGATCGGCCTGGCCTCGGGAGTCGTGACACCATGAGCAGCGTGATTCGCGCCTGGGTCGACGGTTCCCTGCGCGAGCCGGGCGAACCCTCGATCTCGGCGATCGACCACGGGATCACGGTCGGCGACGCAGTTTTCGAGACCTGCAAGATCCTCGACGGACGCGTCTTCGCCCTGAGCCGGCACAAGGCGCGGATGGCTCGCAGCGCGGCCGGTCTCGGGCTGCCCGCCATCGACGTCGGCCGCATCGACGAGGGCATCGCGGCCGTGCTCGGCTCGGGCGGGCCCATCGCCTTCGGACGGCTGCGGTTCACCGTGACCGCGGGGCGGGGGCCGCTCGGCAGCGACCGGGAGGACTCGCCGCTGACGTATGTCGTGACGGCCGGCCCGCAGGCCCCGCCGCACCCGCCCGGCACCCTCGCTGTCACCCCGTGGACCCGCAACGAACGGTCCGCGGTCGCGGGACTGAAGACGACGTCATACGCCGAGAACGTCGTGGCTCTCGCCTTCGCCCACGAGCGCGGGGCCAGCGAGGCGATCTTCGCCAACACCCGCGGCGAACTGTGCGAAGGCACCGCCACCAACATCTTCGTCGTCGTGGCCGGCCGGCTGCACACCCCGCCGCTGTCGTCGGGCTGCCTGGCCGGGATCACCCGGGAGCTGACGATCGAGTGGTGCCGCGAGGCCGGGATGGAGGTCTTCGAGGACGCCATGCCGCTCGGCGTGTTGCGCACGTGCGAGGAGGTCTTCGTGACCTCCAGCCTGCGCGATGTCTATCCGATCGAGCGGATCGACGACCACCGGCTCGCCGCGCCCGGCCGGGTCACCCGCACGGCGATGGCGATCTTCGCCGAACGCTCGGCGGCGGAGGTCGATCCGTGACCGGCCAAGACCAGAGGGGGGAACCGGAGATGACGCAAGAATCCTTGGACCGCAACGAGATCGCCCGCCACGACGGCAACATCTTCCTCGACAAGAACGACGACGACTGGGAGTGGCGGCGCAAGCTCCGCGCCAACCCCGCGACGGCCAAGCTCTACCGGCTCGGCGTCGGGCTCCTCGGCCTGATCATCGTCGCCGGCGGCCTGGCGCTGGTGCCGCTGCCCGGCCCGGGCTGGCTGATCGTCTTCGCCGGCCTGGCCGTGTGGGCGAGCGAGTTCGAGTGGGCGCAGGCCCTGCTGGACTGGGTGCGCGATAAGGTCCGGGCCTGGAACGTCTGGGTCAAGGGCCAGCCCCTCTGGGTGCAGGGGCTCGCCGCCCTCGTCACCCTGGCCGCCGTCCTGACGTTCTTCTGGGTGCTCTTCCGCCTCTCCGGCGTCCCGAGCTTCATGCCCGACGCCGCCGAGGACTGGTTGCACACCTTCGCCGGCCTCTGACCCGAACCGATTTCCGCAACGCCCGCGCCGGCGGGTATCCTCAGCAGGCCGCTTCGGCGCCCGGATGTGTAGCTCAGTTGGTTAGAGCGTTCGCTTCACACGCGAGAGGTCAGGGGTTCGAGTCCCTTCACATCCACCCACGTCGACCGACAGACAAGCTCAGGGTTCTCCCAGCCCGCTCCTCACAATGGAGCCATTCGCGAGTTGCTGACGCGGGTGTTCGGTCAGCGGCGGCTGCGCGCGCACGCCGGACGCGTCGAACGCGCCCAAGAGTTCCTCCGCACCCGTGGTGGCCTGGCCGTGTTCGCCGGCCGGTGGACGGCATTCCTTCGAGCGCTGATGCCGACTCTCGCCGGCTCGTGCCGGATGCCGTATGCCCGTTTTCTCACATGGAATGCCGTCGGCGGCATCACGTGGGGGACCACCGTGGTCCTGATCGGCTACCTGGCCGGTGCGAGCTACGAGCGCATCGCCCGCCGGCTGGGAGAGGGCACGGCGATCGGTTCGGGACTCGTTGTCGTGGTGGCCCCGGTCGTGTGGCACCTACGACGAGGCCGCCGTGACGCGACGGAGCCGGCCCACCCCACACCGTGACCCGCCGTCGCTACACGGGACGCGGCCCCTTGGTGTGGAACGCCGTCGAGGCGCCGTGCCAGGCGAGTTCGGTCAGGAGTTCGGTGACCTGCTCCGCGGAGAGCGCGCGATCGCCCCGCTTCCAGACGTCGACGCCCGTGCGCACCAGCCCGAGCAGCGCCTCGGCCCACAACTGCGTGGTTCCGTTCGGATAGGTGGTGGTCGCGTTCTGATCCAGAAGCACCCGGACCCGGCCGGCAAGGTCGAGCGTCACCTTCGCCTGGGCGAGATCGGGCCGGCCGGCCGGGCTCTCGAGCAGCGGCGCCCGGAAGAGGAAGTCGTACAGGTTCGGCTCCGACTCCACCAGCGCGACATAGGCGCGCACCGCGGCGGCCACCACCGATCGTGGCGTGGGCCGGGCGTCGCCGAGGAGCAGGGCCTGCCCGACGGACTCGGCGATCATCGCCTCGATCGCCTCGGCCACAGCCTGGTGCAGCCCGGCACGATCGGTGAAATGCCGATAGAGCACGGTCTTGGACGTCCCCGCAGCCGCCGCGAACTCGTCCATACCCAGATTCGGGCCCTGCGCCCGGATCGCGGCGATGGACGACTGCAACAACTCCGCCCGCCGGATGACGCGATGCGACTCCCAACGCGTACTCCGCCCGTCCGGGCCCTTCGCCTCCCTCGTGGTTGCCTTCACCGGGTCACGGTAACAGTCCCGGCTCTGGCCTCCGGGCCGGTCGACGGCGCGGCCCCGGCGGTCAGGTCCGCCGCGGTCAGCCCGCCTTGGTCCGGCGGATCAGGTCGGCATACCAGTCGTAGGACAGCTTCGGAATCCGTTGCTGTGTCTCGAAATCGGTGTAGACCAGGCCGAATCGCTTGGTGAAGCCTTCGGCCCACTCGAAGTTATCCATCAGCGACCAGGCGAAGTAGCCGCGGACGTCGATACCCTCCGCGATCGCCTGCGACACCGCCGCCAGGTGCCCGTCGTAGAAGGTGACCCGCTCGGTGTCCATGACGACTCCCTTGTCGTCCGGGCCGGTGTTGTAGGCGCAGCCGTTTTCGGTCACGAAGAGCGGCGGCAGCCGATCGCCATACCGCTCACGCAACTGACGCATCACCGCGAGCAGGCCCTCCGGCACGACCGGCCACCCGAAATCGGTCATCGGATAACCCTGGATCTCGTGCCGCGAGAACGGCAGGTCGACAGCGATCTCGGCACCGATCCGCTCACCCGCGTGCGGGGACCCGACGAGGGTCGGGTTGTAATAGTTGAAGCCGTAGAAGTCCAGGGGAGCGCCGATGATCTTCACGTCGTGTTCGACCGGCCCCGGCATCATCTGGGCGATGCCGTCGGGATAGGTGCCGTGCAGGACCGGCTCGGCATACATGCGGTTGAAGATCGTGTCGAACAGGTCCGCGGCCGCGACATCGCTCTCCTCCTGCGAGGTCGGCCAGACCACGGTGTGGTTCTGGGCGCATCCCACCGACTTCGCGCCAGCGGCCCGCAAGGCCCCGACCGCGAGGCCGTGGCCGAGCAGCAGGTGATGGGCAGCGGGCAGGGCATACAGCCCGAGGGTGCGTCCCGGGGCGTGCATCCCCGTCGAATAGCCAAGGCTGGTCACGATATTCGGCTCGTTGACCGGCATCCACATGGCGACCCGGTCGGCGAGGCGCTCGGCGACGATGCGGGCGTAGTCGGCGAACGCCTCCGCCGTCTCACGCTGCAGCCAACCGCCTTCGGCCTCCAACGGCGAGGGCAGGTCCCAGTGGAAGAGGGTCGCCGCGGGCCGTATGCCGCGGGCCAGCAACGCGTCGACGAGCCGGTCGTAGTAGTCCAGGCCCGCCTGGTTGACCGCGCCGAACCCGTCCGGCTGGATCCGGGGCCAGGAGATCGAGAACCGGTAGGCGTCGATCCCGAGGCCCGCCATCAGGTCGACGTCCTCCTTGTAGAGGTGGTAGCTGTCGCAGGCGCTCGCCCCGGTACTGCCGTCGACGATGGCACCGGGCCGGTCGCAGAAGTCGTCCCAGACGCTGCGGCCGCGTCCGTCCTCGGTCACCGCACCTTCGATCTGGTATGCGGCGGTGGCGACACCGAACAGGAAGTCCTGGGGGAGTTGCGGCACGTCGGCCCCTTTGAGTCAGTGCGTAGCGACCTGGGAACGGCGCCGTGGGACGCGGCGCCGTTCCCACCCTAAGCGCATGCGGCGCCGGTCGCCCACCCCCCTCTCGCCCGTAGGATCGAGACATGGCTGAGGCGGACATCGGGGCACCGCTCCCCGAGGAGGTCCTGGTGGAGGCGGCGGGCGAGTTCGCCGGGTCCGCGGACGGGTTCGAGCGACTGTGGACCCCGCACCGGATGGCCTATATCCGAGGCGAACGCCCGGCCGAGGACGGCGGCGAGGGCTGCCCCTTCTGCGCCGGCCCGGATCGGTCCGACCAGGACGGGCTGATCGTCCACCGGGGCGTGGAGTGCTTCGTCGTCATGAACCTCTTCCCCTACAACCCCGGGCACGTCCTCGTGTGCCCCTACCGCCACGTGTCCCTCTATGTCGACCTCACCGAGAGCGAGACGGTCGAGTTCACCGCCCTCACGAAGGCGGCCGTCGCCGCGCTGGAGTCCGCTTCGGCTCCGCACGGGTTCAATATCGGCATGAATCAGGGCGCCGTCGCCGGGGCGGGCGTCGCTGCCCACCTCCACCAGCATGTGGTGCCCCGGTGGGGCGGCGATGCCAACTTCTTCCCGATCATCGCCCGGACCAAGGCGCTGCCGGCACTGCTGGAGGATGTGCGGAGTCAACTCGCCGCCGCCTGGCCCACCACGCCGGGATTCGCTCCATCGGCATGAACGCCGTCAGGCACACCACGAGCGGCAGGAAGTGGATGCGCAGCAAGTAGTAGGTCGTGGCGTGGAAGCTGAGGAAGAACAGCAGTCCCGCCGCCAGGGCTCGGCCGCGCAGCCAGAGCAGGGCGGGGGAGAGGAACTCCGCGACGAGCATGATCCACTGCAGCACGTGCGTCAGGGTCGGGTGCGACCCGATCCACGGGGCCAGCCCGTTGGGCCGGCGGGTCAGGGCCCAGATCAGCGTCGACCCGTTGGCCCACCCCCACGTGCCGAACCGCATCTTGGCCCACGCGCTGAGGACGTAGATCGACACCGCAGAGACCTGGATCATCCGCACCGCCCAGCCGGCGGCCTCGGACACCACCCCGACATCGCCGAAGCGCGCCCGCCGGACCGTCGGCAACACCAGCAGGGCGATCATCAACGCATAGTGGTCGTGGTCGATCTTGCTGTAGGAGAACGCATTCGTGATCCAGTCGAACATCCCGACCGCACACACCGCGCCGGCGACCCGGGGCAGCCGGCCGCTGGCCGCCACGAGCGCCGACGCCAGGATGACGACCCGCAAGACCTGCACATACACCGGGCTCGGCGCCGGAAAACCGAGCCACTCGCGCGCCCACACCGGGTGATAGAGCTCCACCGGGACCTGCCCGTGCGCGATCGGGTCCGTGACGACCATCAGGACGTCCCACACGACATACAGATAGATCACCAGCCGCAGCCAGGCGATCCGCGCGAGGCTGACCGGGCCGAAGGCGAAGCGCCGCAGAGCCGTCATGACCGGCCCGACCAGTCTTGGGGGTCCGCCGGGTTCTCAACCACCCACGAAGCCAGGTCGATGATCTTCTGCGTCCGGGCCGCATCGAGAGCGGTCTGCCGGTTGCGGAGGAAGATCTCGGTGTACCTCGGCTCGTCCGGGCTGCGGCGGGCATGCAGGATGGCGATCGCCTGCATCAGCGACGGCTCCCGGATCAACCGCGGCAGCTGACCCTCCATCTCCGAGCGCTCCAGCCCGATGCCGGTGCCGCTCAACGGAACCCGGACCAGGCCGCCATCGGCCGTGCGTGCCTCCATGAAGGGGGAGTTGATGACGCCGTCGCTCTTGACGAGGAACGCATACTGCGACATCGGGGCGAAGGGCCACCACTCGTCCTTGCCGACGGCGGTGCCGAGGACCACCAGCGTCGTCACGATGATCCCCACCACCGCGCGCCACGCCAGTCCCGCGGGACGCAGCCGCTCCGCACCCACCCGCATACCGCGTATCGTCGCACGGCGCGCCGAGGGCCCCGCAGCACCGTGATGCACGGGCGTGGCGCGGCGGGTCATCTACCCTGGTGCCACCATGCTCAATCGATATGCCAGGGCCTTCTTCACGAAGGTCTTCACCCCGGTGGCCAAACTGTTCCTGTCACTCGGCATCAGTCCCGACATCGTCACGATCGTCGGGACTCTCGGTGTGTGCTTCGGGGCCCTGGCGTTCTTTCCGCGTGGCGAGTTCCTCATCGGCACGCTCGTCGTGACCGCCTTCGTCTTCTCCGACACCATCGACGGCGTGATGGCCCGGATGTCCGGCCGGTCCGGCAAGTGGGGCGCCTACCTCGACTCGACCCTGGACCGCATGGGCGATGCGGCGATCTTCGGCGGCCTGGTGCTCTGGTATGCCGGCGACGGCAACAACGTCGTCATGGCCGGGCTCGCGCTCGCCTGCCTGATCCTCGGCAGCGTGGTCTCCTACGCCCGCGCCCGCGCCGAAGGGCTTGGTATGACCGCGAATGTCGGAATCGCCGAACGCGCCGAACGTCTTGTGGCCGTGTTGGTTTCGACGTTCCTCGTCGGTCTGGGAGTGCCCGAGGTGCTGCTCGGGGTCGTGCTCGCGTTGCTCGCGTTCGCCAGCCTCATCACCGTCATCCAGCGGATGTGGGCGGTGCGGGTCCAGGCGCTGGCCGCCGTCGAATCGTGATCCCGCGGGCGCTGGACCCCAGGCGGCTGGGCGCCCGGGCCGGCGACGAGGTGACGATCGCCGGCTACCGCCTCGGCTGGGCCGGGGTGCGCGCCCTGCCCGAGGGCGCGGCATACCGCTTGTTCGACCAGGTCGCCGACGCGCTGGTGCGACGCGGCGGCAAGGGTGTGCAGCGTCTGCGCTCCAACTACGCCCGCGTGCGGCCCGAGCTGGGTCCGCGCGAGCTCGACGCCCTGGTGCGCGAGGGGATGCGCGCCTACATGCGCTACTACTGCGAGGCGTTCCGGCTGCCCACGCTCACGGCGGAGCAGGTCGCGGCGCGGGTGCGCGTCCGCGGGGACGGGCCGGTGCGGACCCGGCTGGCCGCCGGCCGGCCCGTGGTCGCCTTCCTCGGCCACATGGGCAACTGGGATCTGGCCGGAGCCTGGTGTTGCGCCGAACTGGGGACCGTGGTCACGGTGGCCGAGAAGCTCGAACCCGAGGCCGTGTTCCGGGAGTTCCTCGCCTTCAGGGAGTCGCTCGGGATGCGCATCATCCCGCTCGGCGCCGACACCTTCCCGCGGCTGCGGCAGGAGACCAGGGGTCCGGTCGTCGTGCCGCTACTGGCCGACCGGGACCTGACCGGCGGAGGGATGAGCGTCGACTTCTGCGGACACCAGGCCAGGATGGCGGTCGGCCCGGCGGCCCTGGCGCTCGCGACCGGCTCCGCGCTGCACCCGGTCTCGATCCGCCACGAGCGGCGCGACGGGGGCTGGGGCATTCTCGTCACCTTCCACGACGAGATTACGGTGCCGGCGAGCGGCACCACGCGGGAGAAGACGGCGGCCATGACCCAAGGCTGCGCCGACGTGCTCGGTGGGGTGATCAGGCGGCATACCGCCGACTGGCACATGCTCCAGCGGGTCTTCGCCGACGACCTGGACGGACGCCGCTGATGCGCGTCGGCCTGGTCTGCCCCTACAGCTTCGATGTGGCCGGCGGCGTGCAGTTCCACGTGCGGGATCTGGCCGAGTGGCTGGGCGCGCACGGCCACCACGCGTCGGTCATCGCGCCGGCCGACGAGGACGCCCAGCTGCCCGACTACTTCACCAGCTGTGGGCGCGCGGTTCCGGTGCGCTACAACGGATCCGTGGCCCGGCTGACGTTCGGGCCGGTGACGGCGGCGCGGGTGAACCGGTGGCTCGACGCGGGCAACTTCGACGTCGTCCATATCCACGAACCCATGACGCCCAGCGCCTCCGTGCTGGCGCTGCGCGCCTTCGACGGGCCGATCGTCGCGACCTTCCATACGTCCACCCTGCGCTCGCGGGCGATGAGCGCCGCCTACCCGCTGCTGCGGCCGTCTCTGGAGAAGATCAACGGCCGGATCGCCGTCTCCGAGGAGGCCCGCCGCACCGTCATCCGGCACATCGGCGGCGACGCCGTGGTCATCCCGAACGGGGTGGATGTCGGGATGTTCGCGAAGGCGAGGGTCACCCCGCAGTGGTGCGGGCGACCGGACGCGCCGACGGTCGGGTTCTTGGGGCGCCTCGACGAGCCCCGCAAGGGCCTGAGGGTGCTGGCGCAGGCGATGGATCCGGTGCTGCACGCGATCCCGCAGGCGCGGCTGCTCGTGGCAGGGCCCGGCGACGCCGACGAGGCGCGGGCCGAGATGACACCGGCCGTGGCCGCGGCCACGGAGTTCCTCGGGGCCCTGTCGAATGCCGACAAGGCCTCGTTCCTGCACTCCATCGACCTGTATGTCGCGCCCAACACCGGCGGGGAGAGCTTCGGCATTATTCTGGTCGAGGCGATGGCGGCGGGGGCGCCAGTGCTGGCCAGTGACCTGCCGGCCTTCCTGCGCGTGCTCGGGGACGAGGCGGGCGCCTCCTTCGCCAACGAGAACACGACCGCGCTCGCGGGGCAGATCGTCCGCCTGCTCGGCGACGACGCCGAGCGGGTGCGGCTCGCGGCGGCGGGTGCCGACCGGGCCCGGGACTTCGACTGGTCGGTCGTCGCGGAGGACATCCTTGCGGTCTATGACACGGTGACGCCGATGGGGATCAGGAGCCGGGCATGGAGCCGCTGAGCAATCGCATCGCAACCCGGCAGGAGGCCTGGTGGAACTGATCACGTGGATCGTCCTGGCGCTGGCCGTCGTCCTCGGCATCGCCTGGTATCTCTCCTACAGCGCCGCGCGGCTCGACCGCTTGCACGCCAAGGTGGAAGGCGCCCTGTCCGCCTTGGACGCCAACCTGGTGCGCCGGGCCGAGGCCAGCATCGAGCTGGCCAACAGCGGTGTCCTGGACCCGGCGTCCGCCTTGTTGCTCGCGTCGGCCGCCTCGGAGGCCTTGGAACGGGAAACCTCGCACGCGCTGCCGGACGACCCGCTCGACGGGCAGCACTTCGGCGACCGGGAGGACGTCGAGACCGACCTGACCGAGGCGCTCGCGGCCACCCTCACCGAGGATGTCCGGGCGCACATCGAGGCCAGTGACGGGCCGGCCGCGGACGAACTCGACCGGCTCGTCGCGGCCGGCCGCCGGGTGCAGTTCGCCCGCAACTTCCACAACCAGGCGGTCCGGGACGTGCAGCGCGTGCGCAACAAACGGGTCGTGCGCTGGTTCCGGCTGGCCGGCTACGCCGAACTACCCCGGCCGGTCGAGTTCGCCGACACCGTGCCGGGCGATCGCTAGGCGCTTTGTCCAACCTCCCTCCCATTGCGAAAAGGCGACATAGACTCGCGGCGCCGCCCGCGCGGCATACCCGACCCTGACGACACCGAAGAGGCACCCATGTCCGACCCCACACCGGCGCCCACCACCGGCACGGCCCGCGTCAAGCGCGGCATGGCCGAGATGCTCAAGGGGGGCGTCATCATGGACGTCGTCACCCCCGACCAGGCCAAGATCGCCGAAGACGCCGGCGCGGTCGCCGTGATGGCGCTCGAGCGGGTGCCTGCCGACATCCGCGCCCAGGGGGGAGTGTCGCGGATGAGCGATCCGGACATGATCGACGGAATCATCGCGGCGGTCTCGATCCCGGTGATGGCCAAGGCCCGGATCGGGCACTTCGTCGAGGCGCAGGTGCTGCAGGCGCTCGGCGTCGACTACATCGACGAGTCCGAGGTGCTCACTCCGGCCGACTACGCCAACCACATCGACAAGTGGGCCTTCACCGTCCCCTTCGTCTGTGGCGCAACGAATTTGGGCGAGGCGCTGCGGCGGATCACCGAGGGGGCGGCGATGATCCGGTCCAAGGGTGAGGCCGGCACGGGCGATGTCTCCAATGCCACGACCCACATGCGGCAGATCCGTCAGGAGATCCGGCGGCTGCAGAACCTGCCTCCCGATGAACTGTTCGTCGCCGCCAAGGAGTTGCAGGCGCCCTATGACCTGGTGCGCGAGGTTGCCGAGGCGGGCAAGTTGCCGGTGGTCCTCTTCACCGCCGGCGGCATCGCCACTCCGGCGGACGCCGCGATGATGATGCAGCTGGGCGCCGAGGGCGTCTTCGTCGGATCCGGCATCTTCAAGTCGGGGAATCCGGCGCAGCGGGCCGAGGCCATCGTGCAGGCGACGACCTTCTATGACGACCCCGACGTCATCGCCAAGGTCTCGCGTGGCCTGGGCGAGGCCATGGTCGGCATCAACGTCGAGGAGATCCCGCAGCCGCACCGGCTGGCCGAGCGCGGGTGGTGACTGGCCGAGCGCGGGTGGTGACTTCCTGAGGGCCCCGGATCTGGCCGTCCTCGTCGTCGGCCGCTTTCCACTCGCCGCCGCGACCCTTCTCGAACTGCCTGAGAAGACGCGAACTCTCGACGAAAGCCCGAACTGAGTCACAAATATTCGAGGGAGTTCGAGCCAACCGCCTCAGTTCGGGGCAACCCAGTCAGTCCGTCCGGGTCAGCGGCGTACGGACGCCCCCGGCCACTCCAGGAGCACGTCCGGCTCGCCCTCGTCGTTGTCGCCGTCGGTCCAGCGCACCTGCCGGAATCCATGCCTCTCGTAGAAGCGGATAGCTGCGGTGTTCGACTGGAAGGCCCACAGCTGTATACCGCCGGGGAAGCGCTCCTTGGCCAGGGCCAAGAAGCCGGTGCCGAGGCCTCGGCCGGTGTGCTCCCGAATCAGATAGAGGTGATTGAGGTGGTCGGGCTCGGCGAGGGCGAGAAAGCCGACGATCTCGCCCCACGCGCCCACCGCCACGCTGACCTCGGTGTCCTCGATCTGGTCGCGCAGAAATGGTTTCACCGTCTCCCGGGCGTGGACGATCATGGGAATCTGTGGCACGCACTCCGATCGGATCCGCCAGAAGAGTTCGGCCAGCTCGGCCGCGTCTTCCGCGGTGGCAGGCCTGATGTGAGGTTCTGGCGTTGTCGGGCGCACACCCGAAGCATCCCAGCTGCGATGCCGGTCAGTGGCCGGCGGTGTCGGGCCGGGCCCGTTCGGGCAGCAGGAAGGTGCGCACGAAGGCGGCGGCGAGCAGTGCGGCGGCGAGGAAGAGGGCGCTCGAGGCCGCGTCGCGGAAGCCGGCGACCGGCGTTGTCGCGCCGGTGCTCGCCAGCGTGTGCCAGAAGAGCGTGCCGAGCGCACCCACACCGATGGCGCCGCCGAGTTGCTGCACCGAGGACAGCACGCCCGAAGCCGACCCGGAGTCTCGCTCGTCGACGCCGGCGAGCGCGATGTCGAAATAGGGAGCCATCGTCATACCGAACCCCAAGCCAAGGGCGGCGAGCGCCGGGGCCAGCTGCCAGACCCCGAGGCCATCGCCGGCCTGCCGGATCGTCAGCGACAGCCCCACCAGGCCAGCCACGGCGATCGCCTCACCGGAGTGCATGACGGTGCGGCCGAAGCGCGCCGGCAACGGCTGACTGACGATGAACCCGACGACCATTTCGAGCGCTTGCGGTATGCCGGCGACCCCGGCCTTGGTCGGGGACCAGCCCAGGGGGTTGTGTGGTGGTCATCGCAGGAGTCCTGGCGAACGGTGTTCGTTGACGAACACTGTTCTACAACGAACGGCGGGCGTCGTCAAGGGCGGTCATTGCGGTCGGTCATCGGGGGTGGACGGCAGGGCGCGCCGCCGCGGCCCGCCTTAGACTCACCGCCTTAGACTCACCGCATGCCGCCGACCCCTCGCCCTGCCGCCCGGGGCCGCGCGCGGGGGGTCCTCAGCCTCGAGGCGATCGTCGACGAGGCCATGCGGATCATCGACCGCGAGGGCATCGACGAAGTGTCCATGCGGCGCATCGCCGGCGAGTTCGACACCGGCCCGGCCAGCCTCTACGCCCACGTCGCGAACAAGGACGACCTGCTCGCCCACTGCTTGCGCCGCGTCGTCTCCGAAGTGCCGATGCCCACGGGGGAGACGTGGCAGGAGTTGGTGCGCTCGTGGGCCGTCGGCACGCGCAATACCTTTGTAGCACATGGCGATATCGTCCGCCTGACCTTCGGCACCATCGCCGAGGGACCGAAGTTCGTCGACATCATGGAGCGCATTCTCGGCGCGCTGCAGGATGCGCACGTGCCCCCGCGCGTCGCGACGTGGGGCCTCCATGTCCTCTCGTTGTATGTCGCTGCCGACGCCTACGAAGGCTGGATCATGGGCCGGATCTTCGAGGACAGATCCGGCCGGCCCACCGCGGAGGTCGGGCAGGAGTACTTCCAGCAGTTCGCCGAGCGGCTGGCGGCGCTCCCGGCGAAGCAGTACCCCGCGATCACGCCCAACCTGACGAGCCTGATGAGCGGCGGCGGTGACGAACGCTTCGCGTTCGGTGTCGACACCTTCATTGCGGGTATGGCCGCGCAGGTCCCCGCCGAGGGCGCCGACCGCGCCGATGGCTGACCCGACCATCGGTGTCCTGGCCGTCCAAGGGGATGTCCGGGAGCACCTGCACGCCCTGGAAGCCAGCGGTGCCACAGCCATCCGAGTGCGCCGACCCGCCGAGGTCGACGTCATCGACGCCCTGGTCATCCCCGGCGGCGAGTCCACGGTCATCGACAAGCTGGTGCGCGCCTTCGGGCTGCACGAGCCGCTGCGCGAGCGGCTGCGCGCGGGGATGGCGGCATACGGCTCGTGCGCGGGCATGATCATGCTCGCCGACCGGATCGAGGGCGGCCGACTCGACCAGCAGACCCTGGGTGGTCTGGATATCACGGTGCGCCGCAACGCATTCGGCCGCCAGGTCGATTCGTTCGAGGAGGACCTCCACATCCGCGTACTCGGCCCCCAGCCGCTGCGCGCCGTCTTCATCCGGGCGCCGTGGGTCGAGGCTGTCGGACCCGAGGTTCAGGTCCTCGCCCGCGTCGAGACCGGCCCGGCGACCGGCCGGATCGTCGCGGTCCGGCAGGGCCCACTGCTGGCCACCTCCTTCCACCCCGAGGTCACCGGCGACCACCGCATCCACCGCTACTTCGTCGACCTGGTGCGCTCTCCCTGACCGGGCACAGCTGACGGGGCCCTTGTGGTCGGCGCCCGTGGGCACAGGGCGGGCGCAGGTAGGATCGACCCTCAGTCCGAACCGCCATCGACCACTGAAGGACCATGCATGTCCGGCCACTCCAAATGGGCGACCACGAAGCACAAGAAGGCCGCCATCGACGCCAAGCGCGGCAAGCTGTTCGCCAAGCTGATCAAGAACATCGAGGTCGCGGCGAAGACCGGCGGCGGGGACCCGGACGGCAACCCGACGCTGTGGGACGCCATCTACAAGGCCAAGAAGTCCTCGGTGCCCAATGACAACATCGAGCGCGCCGTCAAGCGCGGCTCCGGCGCCGAGGCCGGCGGCGCCGACTGGCAGAACATCACCTACGAGGGCTACGCCCCCGGCGGTGTCGCCCTGCTCATCGAGTGCCTCACGGACAACCGCAACCGCGCCGCCGCCGAGGTGCGCACCGCCTTGACCCGAAACGGCGGCAACCTGGCCGACCCTGGCTCCGTCGCCTACATCTTCAACCGCAAGGGCGTCGTCATCATCCCCAAGGGCGAGAAGTCGGAGGACGACATTCTCGAGGTCGTCCTCGACGCCGGGGCGGAGGAGGTCAACGACAACGGCGACACCTGGGAGATCGTCTCGGAGGCCTCCGACGTCATCGCCGTGCGCACCGCCCTCCAGGACGCCGGGATCGACTTCGACTCCGCCGAGGCCTCCTGGGTCCCCAACCTCCAGGTGCCGCTCGACCTCGAAGGCGCCCGCAAGATGATCCGCGTCGTCGACGCCCTCGAGGACTCCGACGACGTCCAGAACGTCTACGCCAATGGCGACATCTCCGACGAGGTGCTCGCGGAGCTCGAAGAGGACTGACCTCGTCAGGACACGGAAGGGCCCGGCGCGTGTTGCTGCCGGGCCCTTCGCGCATCCGTGGGTAGCCTGATCTTCCGAACAGATGTTCGCCAGACGGGAAGCAGGTGCAGCGTGCGTGTCCTCGGAGTCGACCCCGGCCTGACCCGATGCGGTCTGGGCGTGGTCGACGGCAAGCCCGGCAAGGCCTGCCTCGTGGCCGTCGGCGTGGTGCGCACCCCGAGCGACGGTGACCCCGGTGAGCGGCTGGTCTTCCTCGAGCAGGAACTCAGCGCCTGGGTGGACCGCTTCGACCCCGACGTGATCGCCATCGAACGCGTCTTCGCCGACGTCAATGTCGCCTCCGTCATGACGACGGCGCACGCCACGGCCATCGCCCTGCTCATCGCCGCCAAACGCGAGATCCCCGTCGCCTTCCACACGCCGACCGAGGTCAAGGCGGCGGTCACCGGCGACGGTCGGGCCGGCAAGGCGCAGGTCACCTCGATGGTCACCCGGATCCTGAAGCTCAAGCAGCGCCCCAAACCCGCCGACGCTGCCGACGCGCTCGCGCTGGCCATCTGCCACACGTGGCGTGGGGGCACCGAGCAGCGGTATGCCGCGGCCGCCCGCCTCGCCGCAGTGCCCTCCGTGCCGCTCGCCCGCGCTGCCGGAGTGGGCCGATGATCGCCAGCCTCGCCGGCGTCGTGGAGTATGCCGGCCTGGACCGGCTCGTCGTGCGTGTCGGGGGCGTCGGGGTGCTGGTGCACACGCCGCCGGCCACGGCGGGTGGGGCGCACACGGGGGGCGAGATCACCCTGGCCACCAGCCTCGTCGTGCGCGAGGACAGCCTGACCCTGTTCGGCTTCGACACCCCGGCCGAACGGGAGATGTTCGAGACCGTGCAAAGCGTCTCCGGCGTCGGGCCGCGGCTGGCACTGGCCATGCTGTCGGTGATGGGGCCCGACGAGTTGCGCCTCGCCTTGTCCACCGGCGACGCGAAGGCGCTGACCAAGATCCCGGGCATCGGTGCCAAGTCCGCCGACCGCCTCGTTCTCGAGTTGCGCGACAAGGTCGGCCGGCTCGGCAGCGGCGGCTCCCCGGCGGGGGAGCGGGCCGCCTCGCCGACCGGTGCCGGCGGCTGGCTCGAACCGGTCACCGAGGCCCTCGTCGGGCTGGGCTGGAACGCGAAGCAGGCCGCCGATGCCGTCGACAAGGTCGCCGCCGGTGACCAGCCCGACGCCGGCGACATCGCGGCATACCTGCGGCTGGCCCTGCGGGAGCTGCGGCGATGAGCCCATCCGGCGACGGCTACGCGAGCGAGATCCGGCAGGCCGATCAACCCGTCGAGACCAGCCGGGTCCTCGACGCGGCCGGCTCGGAGGACGACCGCACGGTCGAGGCGACGTTGCGGCCGCGCCGCCTGGCCGACTACGCCGGCCAGACCCGGGTGCGCGACCAGCTCGACCTCGTGCTGCAGGCCGCCAAGGCGCGCGGCACCGCCCCCGACCATGTCCTCTTGTCCGGCCCGCCCGGACTGGGCAAGACCACGCTGGCGATGATCGTCGCCGCCGAACTCGAGCGACCGATCCGGGTCACGAGCGGTCCGGCGATCCAGCACGCCGGCGACCTGGCCGCCGTCCTGTCCTCCCTCGACGAGGGAGAGGTGCTCTTCCTCGACGAGATCCACCGTATGGCCCGCGCGGCGGAGGAGATGCTCTATCTCGCGATGGAGGACTTCCGCGTCGACGTCATCGTCGGCAAGGGGGCCGGAGCCACTGCCATACCGCTGGAGCTGCCGCCCTTCACCGTCGTCGGCGCCACCACACGCTCAGGCCTGCTGCCCGCGCCCCTGCGCGACCGCTTCGGTTTCACCGGCCACCTCGACTTCTATGCGCCCGACGAGCTGGCGCAGATCCTGCGGCGCTCGGCCGGGCTGCTCGGCGTGGATGCCGACGACGACGCCGTCGCCGAGATCGCCGGCCGCTCCCGCGGCACGCCGCGGATCGCCAACCGGCTGTTGCGCCGCGTGCGCGACTGGGCGCAGGTGCGCGGCAGCGGCCGGGTCGACCTGGCGGCCACGCGTGCGGCGCTCGAGCTCTTCGACGTCGACGACCAGGGCCTCGACCGCTTGGACCGGGCAGTGCTGGACGCGCTGTGCCGCAAGTATGGCGGCGGTCCCGTCGGCATCTCCACGCTCGCCGTCGCGGTGGGGGAGGAGACCGACACGGTCGAGACGGTGGCGGAGCCCTATCTGGTGCGGCAGGGCTTCATCCTGCGCACCGCCCGGGGGCGGGCCGCCAGCGCTCTCGCCTGGAGCCACCTCGGCCTCACCGCGCCCCCCGGCGCCGGCCCTGGCGTCCCAGGTCAGGCCACGCTGCCGCTCGACGAGCCCTCCGCGGGCCGCTTCGACTAGCCGACGGAACGCGCCGAGCGGGTCGCGCGTTTGGGCCGACAGCGAGGACGTCTCGTAGACTCCCTCGGTGGCCCCGATGGGCCAACGATCTTGCACGCCCACGAAGGACAACTCTCGATGCTTACGGGCCTGGCGACCGCCACTCAGGGCCAGGGACTCGGAATCGGCAATCTGCTGATCCTGTTGCTGCCCCTGATCCTCCTTGCTTTCCTCATGATGCAGCAGCGCAAGCGAGTGCGTCAGGTCAGCGACCTCCAAACCTCGCTGCAGGTCGGTGAGGAAGTGGTGACGACCTCCGGGATGTATGGCCGCATCGTCGCCTTCGAGGACCCGGCTGTGGTCCTCGAGGTCGCGCCGGGAGTGCGGCTGCGCTTCGATCGCCGCGCCGTCGGCGCTCGGGCTCCGCAGGCCGGCGGTCCCATCAACCCCGGTCCGGGGGGCTCGACCCCGGTCACGCCTGACGACGGACCGGTGAACTGATGGCCCGCCAACAGAGCAAGCCCGACTCCGAGAAGCGCACCCTCGTCGCGTTCTTCGCTCTCGTGCTCGCACTCGGGGCATTGCTCGCCGGCACCAACATCTGGGGCACGGCCGCGCTCGCGCCCAAACTGGGCCTGGACCTCAAGGGCGGCACCCAGCTGGTCCTCAGCCCCCGCCTGGCGGACGGCCAGACGGTCACGAGCGACCAGGTCGCCCAGGCCCGAGACATCATCTCCGAGCGGGTGGACTCCCAGGGCGTCAGCGGGGCCGAGGTCACCACCCAGGGCGAGAACAATATCGTCGTCTCCATCCCGGAGAACCCGAACCGCCAGCAGGAGGAGAACCTGCGCCGGTCCTCGGCCCTGCAGTTCCGCCCCGTGCTGCAGGCGCAGTACGCCACGACCGCACCGACGCCCTCCGCAACCGCGAGCGCCGACGACCCCAACGCCACGTCGTCAGGCTCCACCACCTCCTCGGGGTCGGCCAGCGCGTCGGCCAGCGGGTCGGCGTCCGCGAGCTCGTCCGCCTCCGCTAGCGCCGAATCGTCGAGTTCCGCCACCGACAGCGCCACCTCCCGGTCGACCGCGACGACGGCCTCGCGCTCCAAGCGCGCCGACAGTGCGACCACCTCCACCTCCGCGACGTCCACGGCGTCAGGATCCGGTTCGGCCACGGGCTCGGCGAGCGGCAGCGCGTCGGAGTCCGCGAGCTCCTCCGCCTCGGCCACTCCGTCCGGCAAGCCGACCAGCGCCACCGATCTCGCGTGGATCACGCCCGAGGTGACCAGACAGTTCGACGAACTCGACTGCAGCAAGCCCGGCGTCCTGGACAACCTCGTGGACGACGCGACCAAGCCGATGGTGACCTGTTCCACCGACGGGTTGGAGAAGTTTATTCTCGGCCCGGTCGTCGTGGGGGGCAAGGACATCTCCAACGCGGTCGCCGGCTACCAGCTCGCCCCGAACGGCCAGATGACCAACACCGTCGAGATCCAGCTCACCTTCGACTCCGCCGCGGCCAAGAAGTACGGCGAGCTGTCGATCGAGATGCTGGCTCTCCCGAGCCCGCAGAACCGGCTCGCCTCGACCCTCGACTCCCGCGTCATCGTGGCTCCGCAGTTCAACGAGGCCATCCCGGGCGGGCAGGCCTCGATCACCGGTGGCTTCACATTCGAGCAGGCGCAAGACCTGGCCAAGCAGTTGAAGTTCGGTGCCTTGCCGATCTCCTTCGATCTCGAGACCCGCAGCCAGATCAGCCCCACCCTCGGTGAGGAGCAACTGCGGCTCGGTCTGATCGCCGGGCTCATCGGTCTGGGCCTGGTCGTGCTCTATTCGCTGTTCCAGTACCACGCCCTCGGCCTCGTCACCGTCGCCTCCATCTTCGTGGCTGCGCTGCTGACCTACCTCGTCATCACGATCCTCGGCTGGGCCCAGAACTACCGCCTCGACATGGCCGGCGTGACGGGTCTGATCGTCGCCATCGGTGTCACCGCCGACTCGTTCATCGTCTACTTCGAACGCATCCGGGACGAGGTGCGAGAGGGCCGCACACTGCGTACGGCGGTCGATACCGGCTGGAAGCGTGCGCGCCGCACCATCCTGGCCGCCGACGGCGTCAACTTCCTCGGGGCGCTCGTCCTCTATCTGCTGGCCAGTTCCAGCGTCCGCGGGTTCGCCTTCACACTCGGCCTGACGACCCTCATCGACATCCTCGTGGTGTTCATGTTCACCCACCCCCTGGTCGCATTGCTCGCCCGCCGCAAGTTCTTTGCCGAAGGCCACAAGGCGTCGGGGCTGGACCCCGAGCGGCTGGGTGCGAAGGTGCGGTATGTCGGCCGGGGCCAGTTCGCTGGTCCCCGCACCGCCACCCGCTCCGCCGTGACCACCCCGACCGCCGCGTCCGAAGGGAGCCGGGCATGAGCAAGTTCGCCCAGTTCGGAAACGACCTCTACACCGGCAAGCGGTCCATCGACTTCATCGGCCGGCGCCGCACGTGGTATCTCATCTCCGCCATCGGCATGGTCCTCGCGCTCGCCGGTCTCGGCCTGCGCGGGCTGAACCTCGGCATCGAATTCACCGGCGGCTCGGAGTTCCGGGTCTCGCAGGTCGCCATCGCCTCCGACTACGAACAGCAAGCCCAAGAGGCGGTCCACTCGGTCCGTCCCGGGCAGGGGGTCGGGGTCACCAAGCTCGGCAGCGACACGGTGCGGGTGCAGACCGACAAGCTCGACGACGCCCAGAGCAATGCGGTCCGAGACGCCTTGGCCAGGTCCTTCGGCACCTCCAGCGACAAGGTCTCGGCCAACTTCATCGGCCCCTCGTGGGGGGAGTCGGTCAGCAAGCAGGCCCTCAAGGCCCTCTTCGTCTTCCTCGGGCTCGTCATGCTGGTCATGGCGTTGTACTTCCGCACCTGGAAGATGGCACTGGCCGCGCTCGTCGCCTTGCTGCACGACATGCTCTTCACCGTCGGCATCTATGCCCTCACGGGTGTGGAGGTCTCGCCGGCGACGATGATCGGCTTCCTGACCGTCCTCGGCTACTCGCTCTATGACACGGTCGTCGTCTTCGACAAGGTCCGCGAGAACACCACCGAGGCATTCGCCAACCGCCGCAGCACCTTCGCCGCGGCCGCCAACCTGGCCGTGAACCAGACCCTGGTCCGCTCCATCAACACCACCGTCGTCGCGCTCCTGCCGATCGCCGCCGTGCTCGTGGTCGCCTTCCTCAAGCTCGGCCCGGGCACCCTCCTCGACCTGGCCCTCGCGCTCTTCATCGGTATGGCCGTCGGCGCCTACTCCTCGATCTTCATCGCCACGCCGTTCCTCGTGAGCATGCGCAGCAAGGACCAGGCGGTCCTCGACCTCGACAAGCACGCCGCACGCGTGCAGGCCAGGACCACGCGGGGCACCGACTCCCGCCGCGAAGCTGCACCCGCGCGGAAAGCCGCCGGCGCGGCCGGCGCCACGGCGCCCGCAACCCAGACCTCGGCCGCCAGGACCTCTGCCGCCAAGACCACGGCAGCGTCCGGGGCCACAGCGCTCGGGGCCACAGCGCTCGGGGCCACGGCCCCGGCGGCCGGAGCGAACGGCATACCGGCGGACGGCACCGGGATCACCGACTCGCAAGACGCCCCGGTCGACGCGCCCACGGGAACCCTCAGCGGCCGGCAGGTGCACAAGTACGCCCAGTCCGGCCCGCGCAACCAGCCCCGCCGGCAGCCGAAATCCAAGCGCTGAACACCACGATGAGCGAGATCTCCGCGGTCGTGAGTGCGCATCTGCGCGACGTCCCCGACTTCCCCAGCCCCGGGATCCTGTTCAAGGACATCGGCCCGCTGATCGGGAATGCGCAGGCCTTCGCCGCGGTGACCGAACACTGGCGGCTGCGCCATCAGCACCGGGTCGACGCGGTCGTCGGGATCGACGCGCGCGGGTTCATCTTCGGCGGCGCACTGGCTCTCGCGCTCGGCGTCGGGTTCGTCCCAGTGCGGAAGGCGGGCAAGCTGCCTGGGCCGACAGTCGAGAAGTCCTACGACCTCGAATACGGCAGCGCGACCTTGGCGGTGCAACGCGACGCCCTCGAGCCGGGGCAGCGGGTCGTGGTGATCGACGACGTGCTGGCTACCGGCGGGACCGCCCGGGCCGCGTGCGAGCTGATCGAGGAGGTGGGCGGCAAGGTGACGGCTTTCGAGGTCGTCCTCGAACTGGCCGCGCTCGACGGCAGAGCAAAGCTGTCGCGATGGCCCGTGGAGGCCCTGGCGTCTAGCTGACCCCGCCGCCCTGACCCCGCCGCCCCCCGTCGAAATGTCGATTCGGCCCCATCGAGATGTCGATTCCCGCGATAGCCAATTGCACGGCATACCCAGATTCGAGTTGACCCGAAGGGTCGACTAACCTCTGTCCATGAGCGAGGCTCGCAGCTCCAGCGGATCGAGCACCACCGCGCCGATCCCCACTGCACGCAGCCGCGCCCTTCGCCGACTCGAGCGGCTCGCCGTCCCGCGCAGCGCCAAGTCCAACCCGACACTCGAACCCTTGATGACGTTGGTGCGCGCCAACCATCCGCGCGCCGACACCGCCATCATCGAGCGCGCCTACGAGGTCGCCGAGGAAGCCCACCGCGATCAGAAGCGCAAGTCCGGTGAGCCCTATATCACCCACCCGCTGGCCGTCGCGTCCATCCTCGCCACGCTGGGAATGCCCACCGACACGGTCGCGGCGGCGCTCCTGCACGATGTCGTCGAGGACACCGACGTCCCGCTCGAGGAGATCGAGCGCGAGTTCGGCCGCGAGATCGCGCGGATGGTCGACGGGGTCACCAAGCTGGACAAGGTCAAGTTCGGCGAGGCGGCGGTCTCCGAGACGTTGCGCAAGATGGTCGTCGCCATGGCGGGCGACATCCGGGTCCTGGTGATCAAGCTCGCCGACAGGCTGCACAACGCCCGGACCTGGCAGTACGTCCCGCCCGAGTCGGCCCAGCGCAAGGCGGCCGAAACGCTCGAGATCTATGCCCCGCTGGCGCACCGGCTCGGCATGAACACGATCAAGTGGGAACTGGAGGACCTGTCCTTCAAGACCCTCTATCCGAAGGTCTACGACGAGATCAAGCGCCAGGTGGCCGAGCGCGCGGGGGAGCGCGCCGAATATCTGGCGAGCGTGCAAAAGCAGATCGAGGCCGACCTGGCCGAGGCCCGGGTCAAGGCCACCGTGACCGGTCGGCCCAAGCACTATTACAGCGTCTACCAGAAGATGATGGTCGGCCAGCGCGCCTTCGACGACATCCACGACTTGGTGGCGTTGCGGGTGCTGGTCGACACCTCCCGCGATTGCTATGCGGCGCTCGGGGCGCTGCACGCCCGGTGGAAGCCGATCACGGGGCGGTTCAAGGACTACATCGCGATGCCGAAGTTCAACATGTACCAGTCGTTGCATACGACGGTCATCGGGCCGGCGGGGCGGCCGGTGGAGGTGCAGATCCGCACCTGGGACATGCACCGGCGCGCGGAGTACGGCGTGGCGGCGCACTGGAAGTACAAGGAGAACAAGTCCACCGGTCGCCAGGAGTTGGCCGACGGTGTCACCGGGTCGCTCGGCGACATGGCGTGGCTGAAGCAGCTTCTCGACTGGCAGCGGGAGACGACCGACCCCGAGGACTTCCTCGACTCGTTGCGCTACGAGATCAACACCCGCGAGGTCTACATCTTCACGCCGAAGGGCGACGTCATGTCGCTGCCGGCGGGCTCGACGCCGGTGGACTTTGCGTATGCCGTGCACACCGAGGTCGGCCACCGCACCGTCGGCGCCCGGGTCAACAGCCGGCTGGTGCCGCTGGAGTCGGTGCTCGAGAACGGTGACGTCGTCGAGGTGCTCACCTCCAAGGCCGAGGGCGCCGGCCCGTCACGGGACTGGCTGCAGTTCGTCCGCTCACCGCGCGCGAAGAACAAGATCCGCCAGTGGTTCTCCAAGTCCCGCCGCGAGGAGGCCATCGACCGCGGCAAGGACGCGATCGCCAAGGCGATGCGCAAGCAGCATCTGCCCCTGCAGCGGATGATGACGGCCGACTCGCTCGCTGCGGTGACGACGGATCTGCGCTATTCGGACATCGAGGCGCTGTATGCCGCGGTGGGGGAGAACCACATTTCCGCCCAGCACGTCGTGGCGCGCCTGATCGCCAGCTTCGGTGGGGAGTTGGGGGCCGCCGAGGACGTCGCCGAGTCCGCCAATCCCAACCGGACCATGCGCCGGCGCGCCGACGACCCGGGCGTCATCGTCAAGGGCATGGACGCCACCGACGTCTGGATCAAGCTCAAGCGGTGCTGCACCCCGGTGCCCGGGGACCAGATCATGGGCTTCGTCACGCGCGGCGACGGCATCGCGGTCCACCGGGTCGACTGCACCAATGTCGCTGGGCTGCAAGCGCATCCGGAGCGGATCCTCGAGGTCGAGTGGGCGCCGCGGTCGGGCTCGATGTTCCTCGTGCAGATCCAGGTCGAGGCGCTCGACCGCAACCACCTGCTCGCCGACATCACCCGGGTGCTCTCGGACAACCAGGTCAACATCCTCGGCGCCCAGGTGCACACGACCAAGAAGCGCGTCGCCTACTCGACCTTCATGTTCGAGATGGGCGACCCGACCCACCTCGAGCACGTCCTCAACGCCGTCCGCAACGTCCAGGGCGTCTTCGAGGTCACCCGCGGCCAGGGGCAGGGCCCGTCCTTCGCTGAGTAGAGTGGCCCGATGGGTGCCAGCGCGGGCCTGCCCGAGAAGAGGCCACTATCTCACCGGTCTCCGACTCAAGTTGCCCCTGCTCGCTGAGCTGCCCAAGGGCGAAGAATCACTGCGCGCGGTAGTCGTCGCGTGCCGGGCGGACATGGTGAAGCGAAACGCGTAAGCCGGCCGCTGCTGGCGTCAAGATTCTCCTTTGCAACGTCTGTCGCATGACGCTCTCGGCCTCGCAGGTTGGACGCGTCCTAGTCCGTCGCCGGGTTCGGGTTGCGGCCTTCCCGAGAGGGGCCTAGGGTGACGATCAGTGCCAAGTGGCACTGCATACGGAAAGGGGACACGATGCCATGCACGTTGGCCGACGCCCGTTGCAATAGTTGCAGTGGCGTTGGGAGGCACTACCGCGGCACTGGCTTCCACTCCTGCGGCTAAGGGCTGCACTTGGTTCGCTGACGCGCCGAACAGCAACAACGACGCCGCTGTGGGTCGTAAGGGCTGTACCAACACCATCAAGGCCAACGGCTACATCAAGGAAAACCGCGTCGGCCCTGATGACATCGTGGGTGAGACACTGAATGTCGGAGCAGGGTGGTTTATGGTTTACGGCACCTGCGGGAATGGGCAGGGAAAGTACTTCGCACAAGTCACAGCAGTCAATAGCAGCGGCGGTGCCAGATCGGACGACGTTGTTCGTTGCAACTAGCATAACTCGAACAGAAGTGCGGTGCTGTCGGGCATCTAGCCATGGTGTCCGACTGCACCGCAAACTCCTCGGATGGAAAAGCTATCCGCAGCGGCCAGCTGAAAGCAACAATGCCTCCTGAAGCTCCCATAGTGCGGGTCGCCTCCTTGCGCTATGCCTACCGCCGACACGTGGCGCTTCACGACATCTCCTTCGACCTGGGGCCCGGGGTGACCGCGCTCTTGGGGCCCAACGGCTCGGGCAAGACCACTCTCCTGAAATGCGTCCTGGGACTACTGCCGACCGAGGCCGGCACCATCACCCGCGATGAACGGGGTCGCACGGACGGGGTGGAGTCCTTCGGATATGTCCCTCAGTCGCCCGAGTTGCCTGGCTTCTCGACCGTCCACGACGCGGTGGCGTATGCCGGTTGGCTCTACGGAATGTCACCGGGGAAGCTCGATGCGGCCGCACACGGCATTCTCGAACTCCTGGGTCTGACCGACCTGGCGCGACGACGCATCCGCACACTCTCCGGAGGTCAGCGGCAACGGGTCGCGATCGCTGCCGGGATGATTCACGATCCGCCGTTGCTCGTGCTCGACGAACCGAGCGCAGGCCTCGACCCTGGTCAGCGGTTGCGCGTGCGCGAAGCGGTGGCCAGGGTGACGCAGGCACGTGCGACGCTGCTGTCGACGCATCTTCTCGAGGACGTCCGCCATGTCGCCGACCGAATCCTTGTCCTCGTCAACGGGAAGGTCGGCTTCGACGGCACCGTCGATGACCTCTATCGCGTGATCGGCCCGTCGCACACCGGAGACCTCGGTGCAGACTTCGAGGCGGGATATGACGCCTTGATCCGCACCCTCGGCGGCGACTCCGAATGAGGCGTCCCGGTGGCCTGACGTGGGCGCACGCGCTGGGGCGCCCCCTTCCGTTCTGGACCTATCCCGCGATGGCCGTGCTCACCGGACTGGCCGCCTTCGCGCGCTCGCGCTCCCTGCTCTCGGCGCCGTATGCGCAGTGGGACATCACCTCTGAGCTGTGGCACGAGGGTCTCTTTCCCGTGCTGGCCGTCATCGCGGGCATGGCCACCTTGGTCGTGACCCAGGTCTTCCGGCGGAACTCGGTGCTGGCCGGTGCGGTCCGGGCCTCGGGAGCTAACCGAGCGCTGGCGACCTTCGTCTTCTGGATCTCGGCCTGGGTGGTGCTGGGTCTCCTCGCCGGTCTCCTGCCCGCCATGTGGAAGAGCGCGCGCACCGCGACGTGGGGTGGCCTGGATGTTCGCGATGTCCTCGTCGCCGTGTGCGGCGTGATCGTCGCCGTGAGTCTGGGAGTCGGCCTGGGGGCGGTTCTTCGTCACTGGGTGGCCGCCCTGCTGACCGCGGTGGGCTACGGAACGCTGATGATCTGCGCCATGTCCGAGGCGGGGGCGCCGCTTCGCCTGCTGCAGCCGTCACAGCATCCGGTGTTCCCCACGCCCGAGTTCAGCCTCCCGTGGGGGCTTGTGCTGTTCCAGATGACCTTCGGTCTCGTCGCCTGCGTCACGGCGGTGGCGGGTGGCGCCTGGTTTCTCGCGCACCGGCGCGGTTCTCCACTGACATCAGGCGTGGCCTTGACCGCCCTCCTGGCATTGGCCGTCACCGCCTGGGCCTGGAAGCCGATGACGCGTGTCGCGCGGCCGCCCGTCGAGGCGTCATGCGCCGCGAGCCCGCAGGTGTGCGTCCATCCGGCGCACGACAAGTCGCTTCCGACGGCCGTCGCGGTCACCGAGACGCTTCGGTCTGTCGGCGGGAGCCGACTCTTCGGCCGCACCTATGACGACGCCCTCTTCACCTCCGACGCAGCCCGGGCAGGCGCGCTGGTCTTCCGCGTCGATGTCCGGCCGACCCATGGGATGGTGACGAAGACCCTCGAGGATGCCATTGCGCTCGATCTGATCGAGGGTGCCTTGCCCCTGTGCGGGCGGGTCGACGGAACACTGCCGATATCCGCACAGGTGACGAATCTGACGGCCTTCGAGATCGCCCGCCGGTCCGGGATCTCGGCCCTGCTCGAGGTCGTCCATGAGCCGCAGGTCGACGATCCTTCCCTGCGGACGCGGATGACGTCCATGCCGACCGACGAGCTCATCCGCTTCGTGGATGACAACCTGCCGGCCCTTCGGACGTGCTCCGCGGGTGCCCCGGAGGCCTCATGACGGTGCTGCGTGGCGTGGCCCATGCGCGCGCCCTCGGGCTGGCCGCCGTGGCCACCGCGGTGGTGTGGATCGCACTTACCCTCGGCTGGGAGACCCAGTTCGCGGTGGAGGTCCGGTTCCCGCAGCAGGGCCGTGGTGTGGGCGCATTCGAGATCGCGGCCGTCCTGCTCTCCTCCCTCCTGCCGCCCCTGACACCGAGCAGGTATGGCGCGGTCGAGTTCCTCGCGGCGCCGGGGTCGCGGGCGCTGAATGCGGCCGTCTCGGTGGGTCTGACGCTCGCTCCGCTGACGTGCATGCCGGTCTGGCTGCTGTCGGCGGAAGGTCGCGACCCGTTCGAGGTCGACTACCCCTCCGGCGCCGGGTACGCCGGGACGCTCTGGCTCTTCGCCGCCCTCGGTCAGCTGCTGTTCTACGCGGGCGGCACCCTGGTGTGCCTGCTCGGGACCCCGGCCCTCTGGTATGCGGTGGTCTGCGCCCAGCAGGCCTTCCCCACCGCCCCATTCCTGCGGGACCTCGCGAGCGGTCTCCACTGGCAGACCGGCCCGACGGTGACCGTCGTCGCCGCCGTCATCGCGGTCGCGGTCGCGTGGTTCGGGCACTCGATCCCACGCAGCGCGCGGTGACCGGGCGGGCGGGCCGCCCGGCGCAGGGCGACGTCAGTCGCCCGACCGGGTGACCTGGGGGCGCAGGTCCTGGGCGGGGGGCTGCCATACGGCAGGATCGGCGGGCACCTGCTCGCCGGAGCGGATGTCCTTGACCTGGTCGCCGTCGGCGCGCGAGAACCAGACGTAGGGGATGCCGCGGCGGTCGGCATACCGGATCTGCTTGCCGAACTTGTCCGCCGTGGGGGCCACCTCGCACGGGATGCCGCGCGCCCGCAGCGCCGTGGCGACCGCGGTCGACGCGGCGCGCTCGGCCTCGTCGTTGACGGCGACGAGCACCACGCTCGGGGTCGAGCGGGAGGCGCTCAGCTCGCCGGCGCCGAAGAGCAGCCCGAGGATGCGGGTGACGCCGATGGAGATCCCGACGCCCGGATAGGTCGTCCGGCCGTCGGAGGCCAGCGCGTCGTAGCGCCCGCCGCCGGCCACGCTGCCCCAGTCCTCGCGCCCGACGATCTGGGTCTCGTAGACGGTGCCGGTGTAGTAGTCGAGGCCGCGGGCGATGCGCAGGTCGGCGACGACCCGACCGGGGACGTGCGCGGCGCCCACCTCGATGACCGCGGCGAGGTCCGTCAGGCCCTCGTCGAGCAGCGGGTGCTCGACGCCCAGGGCGCGGACCTGCCCGACGAAGGAGGTGTCGGCGGCGCTGATCTGGGCCAGCCGCAGGCAGGCGTCCGCCTGCTCCCCGGTCAGGCCCCGCTCGCGCAGCAGCTCGCGCACGGCGTCGGGGCCGATCTTGTCGAGCTTGTCGACGACGCGGATGGTGCCCTGCGCGTCCGCGATGCCGAGGCCGGCATAGAAGCCGCTGAGGATCTTGCGGTTGTTGACGCGGATGACGAAGTCGCCGATCGGGAACTTGGCGAAGACGTCGGCGATGACGAGCGGGAACTCCGCCTCGTAGTGCGCGGGCAGGGTGCCGGCGCCGACGACGTCGATGTCGGCCTGCGTGAACTCGCGGTAGCGGCCCTCCTGCGGCCGCTCGCCCCGCCACGACTTCTGAATCTGGTAGCGGCGGAAGGGAAATTCGAGCGTGCCGGCGTTCTCCAGGACGTAGCGGGCGAAGGGCACGGTCAGGTCGAAGTGGAGCCCCCACTTGGCGTCTGCGCTCTCGTCGGCGAGGCGGCGCACGCCGTAGATCTCCTTGTCGGCGTCCTCGCCCTGGCTCGAGAGACGCTCGACGGGCTCGATGGAGCGGGTCTCGATCGAGGCGAACCCGTGCAGTTCGAAGGTCTCGCGGATGACGTCGAGGAAGCGTTGCTCGACGATGCGCTGGGCGGGGGAGTACTCCGGGAAGCCGGAGATGGGGGCAATCTTGCTCACGCGCCGAATCCTCGCAAATACGGGTTGCTCGCGCGCTCCCTTTCCATCGTGGTGGCCGGCCCGTGGCCGGGCAGCAGGAGGGTGGTGTCGGGGAGGGGATAGACAACGTCCCGCAGGGAGCGGCGCATGGCCGCGTCGCTGCCGCCGTGCAGGTCGGTGCGGCCGATGGAGCCGGCGAAGATGACGTCGCCGGTGATCATCGTGCGATCGAGGTCCGCCGGTATGCCGTCCGGCACGGCTTCGATGCCGAACATCACCGAGCCCTCGGTGTGGCCGGGAGCGTGGAGAGTGGTCAGGTCGATTCCCGCCACGCTGACCGACTCTTTGTCGCCGAGGGTGACGATCTCGCTCGGTTCGGTCCAGCTCGCTTTCGCGCCGAACTGCTGCTCGAACGCGGCGACGATGGCGGGGTCGAGATAGGTGATCGGGTCGGTGAGCCGGTAGCGGTCGTCCTGGTGGACGTATGCCGGGACCACCGCCGGCGTCTCGCCTTGGCAGACCGGGGTCACGGAGTAGACGTGGTCGAGGTGGCCGTGGGTGAGCAGGACGGCGGCTGGGCGGAGCCGGTGCTCGCGGAAGATCTCCTGCAGGGTCGGCAGGACCCCGATGCCCGGGTCCACGACGAGGCACTCCTCGCCGGGCGCGGCGGCGATCACGTAGCAGTTGGTGGCGAAGGCCGCGGCGGGGAAGGCGAGCATGAACACGACCACTGACACTATCCGCTGTCCCGCGTATCTACACTGACCGGCGTGACGAAGGACCAGGAACGGGCGCGGGCGAAGCGCCGGTATGAACGCCAGCAGGCCAATCTCGCGGCGCAACAGGCGGCGCAGAAGCGAAACCTGCAGGTCGCGGCGGTGGTAGCTGCCGTGATCGCGGTCGTCGCCGCGTTCCTCCTGCTGTCCAAGGTCATGGGAGACACGAACGAGCAGCCGTCCGCCGGGGCGACAGGCAACAGCGCGTCGGCAAGCGGCAGCGGGTCCGCGAGCGATGCCCCCGTCGCTGCGGGCTGTGACGCGGCGCCCGCCGCACCCGGCACCGGCGGCGAACTCGACGCGCCCGACGCGGCGGCGATCAAGGCGGTCGAGGGCAAGACGGTCGTCGCGTCGCTCGCGACCAACTGCGGTGCCATCGAGCTCACGCTCGACGGTGCCAAGGCGCCGAAGACGGTCGCGTCGTTCGTCCAGCTGGCGCAGCAGGGCTACTGGAAGGATGCGCCGTGCCACAGGCTGACCACTGCGGGGATCTATGTCCTGCAGTGCGGGGACCCGACCGGCTCCGGTAGCGGCGGTCCCGGCTACGGCTACGGCATCGAGAACGCCCCGGCCGACGGGAAGTACCCGGCCGGAACGGTGGCCATGGCGCGCACCCAGGACCCCAACAGCAATGGCGGGCAGTACTTCATCGTCTACCAGGACAGCGAGCTGCCGACCGATGGCGGCGGCTACACAATTTTCGGAACGGTCACCGCGGGGATGGATATTGTGGACAAGATCGCCGCGGGCGGGGTGGCTGACGGTGGCAGTGATGGCGCCCCGAAGTTCCCCATCAGTACGCTCACGGTGACGACCGAAACGAAGGGCTGAGCAGTGACCGACAACCCGAGCACCACCGGTGCCGAGGCTAACGACGCCACCACCGAGGTCGAAACCCCCGTCGAGACGAGTGCCGACGAGACGAGTGCCGACGAGGTGGTCCAGGCGCCCGAACCAGCCCCCGAAGCAGCGCCCGCGGCCGAGGACACCCCCGGCGACCTCGCCGCGGAGCCCGCCATCGTCGTGGAACCCGCTCCCGCACCGGCCAAGGAAGAGATCATCGAGGTCCCGGACGACCCGGACGAGCTTGCCCCGGAGCCCGAACCCGAACCCGCCAGCGAGCCGGAACCCGACCCGGAAGCCGAACCCGCCGGCCAGCCGGAATCCGACCCAGAGACCGAACCCGCGAACGAGCCGGAGCCTGGAGCCGAGCCCGCCGGCGAGGCAGAGCCCGAGCCCGCTGCTGCGCCGGTGCCGGCACCGCCGAAGCCGTCGGCGGCGCCCAGCCCGAAGATGTTCGCCGCCCGGCCCAAGCCCCCGGCGGCCGCGCCCGTGCAGGCGCACACCCCGTCGGACTCGGCCCGCTTCGGCCGAGTCGCCGAGGACGGCACCGTGTTCGTCAAGGAGGGCGAGGGGGAGCGGGCCGTCGGGTCCTATCCCGGTGCCACCGACGAGGAGGCCCTGCAGTACTTCGCCCGCAAGTACGACGAACTGTATGCCGCGGCCGACCTGCTCACCCAGCGCGCCGCCCTGCCCGAGGTCACCAGCAAGGACCTCGCCGAGGGCCTGACCGGCCTGCGCACCCACATCGGCGAAGCCAATGTCGTCGGCGACCTCGCCGCCCTGACAGCGCTGGTCGATGGCGTCGAGAGCCAGATCACCAGCAAGCGCGAGAGCGAGTCCGCGGCCCGCGCTGCGGCCAAGGCCGAGGCGCTGACGGTGCGCGAAGACCTGGTCGCCCAGGCGGAGGCCATCGCCGGCCAGCCGGTGGAACGTATCCAGTGGAAGACCTCGAGCGCTACGATGCGGGCGCTGCTCGACTCCTGGAAGGAGCAGCAGCGCACCGGGGCGCGCCTCGACAAGGACGTCGAGGCCGCCCTCTGGCAGCGCTTCTCCCGGGCCCGCAACTCCTTTGACAAGGCTCGCCGCACCCACTTCGCGGAGCTGGAGACCACGCGGACCGCGGCGCGCTCCTCCAAAGAGAAGCTCGTCAAGGAGGCGCAAGCCCTCGCCACCAGCAAAGACTGGGCGGCCACCGCCGGCGCTTTCAAGCGCCTGATGGACCAGTGGCGCCAGGCCGGCCGCGCCTCGCGCGCCGAGGACGACGCCTTGTGGGAGCAGTTCAAAGCCGCTCAAGACAGCTTCTTCGCCGCCAAGGACGCCGTCGTCGCGGCCGAGGACGAGGAATATCGCGCCAACCTCGAGGTCAAACTCGGCCTGCTCGCCGAGGCCGAAAAGCTGCTGCCCGTGCAGGACCTGGAGGCCACCAAGGCCGCCCTGCGCGTCATCCAGGACAAGTGGGATGCCGCCGGCAAGGTGCCGCGCGCCGACATCGATCGCACCGAGAAGGGCATGCGCCGCGTCGAAGCGGCCGTGCGCGAGGCCGACGAGAAGAAGTGGCGCCGCACCAACCCCGAGGTCACCGCGCGGGCCCAATCCCTGGCCACCCAGCTGGAGGCCTCGCTGGCCAAGGTCGAGGAGGAACTCGCGCAGGCGCAGGCCAAGGGCAACTCCACGAAGATCGCCGACCTGACCGCCAAGCTCGAGGCCCAGCGCAGCTGGCTGGAGCAGGCCCGCGGCGGCCTGTCCGATATCGGCTGACATCCCGAACGCAATAGACTCGGGAACGCCCGGCACACAACGACCGGGCCCCTGTGACGCCAGCGCTGCCGTCACAGTTGCAGTCGGGCACGAAGCGAGGAGTTCCCGTGAAGATCGGCGTCCCCACCGAGGTCAAGAACCACGAATACCGGGTGGGCATCACCCCGGTCGGCGTGCACGAGTTGGTCGGGCACGGCCACGAGGTGCTCATCCAGAAGGGCGCCGGACTCGGCAGCTCGATCACCGACGAGGAGTTCGTCTCCCAAGGCGCCCGCATCATCGACTCCGCCGACGACGTGTGGGGCGAGGCCGACATGGTCATGAAGGTCAAGGAGCCGGTCAAAGAGGAATACCACCGACTCCGGGAGGGCCTGACCCTCTTCACCTACCTCCACCTGGCCGCGGACCAGCCGCTCACCGACGAACTCGTCGCCACCAAGGTCACCGGCATCGCCTACGAGACCGTCCAGCTGCCGTCGGGCATGCTGCCGCTGCTCTATCCGATGTCCGAGGTCGCGGGCTGCCTCGCCCCGCAAGTCGGCGCACACTCGATGATGCGCCCGTATGGCGGCCGCGGTGTCCTCATGGGCGGCGTCGGCGGGGTCGCGAACGCCAAGGTCGTCGTCCTCGGCGCCGGCGTCGCGGGCCAGAACGCCGCCAATATCGCGCTCGGCATGGGCGCCGATGTCACTCTCCTCGACACCGATCTCGACAAGCTCCGAATGAGCTTTTGGCGCTATGACAACCGCGTCCACCAGATCGCCTCCTCCGCCCTCGCCGTGCGCGAGCAGGTGCTCCAGGCCGACCTGGTCATCGGCACCGTCCTCGTCCCGGGCGCCAAGGCTCCCAAGCTGGTCACCGACGAGATGGTCGCGGCCATGAAGCCCGGATCGGTGCTCGTCGACGTCGCCATCGACCAGGGCGGCTGCTTCGAAGGCAGCCGGCCCACCACGCATGCCGACCCCACCTTCACCGTGCACAACTCGATCTACTACTGCGTCGCGAATATGCCTGGCGCAGTGCCCAATACGTCCACGTGGGCGCTGACCAACGCCACGCTCGGGTATGCCGTCAAGCTCGCCGACAAGGGCTGGCAGCAGGCCATGCGCGACGATCGCGCGCTGGCCTTCGGACTCAATACCCACGCCGGCGAGGTCACCTGCCCGGGTGTCGCCGATGCCTTCGGTATGGAGTGCGCCGACACGGCCGCGATCGTCGCCTGATCCCACGCTGCCTTAACGACATTGCCGGATCCGCAACGCCCGCCCGACGCCCTCGACCGGGCGTTGCGGGACTGGCTGACCCACCTCGACGTCGAGCGGGGGCTGTCACGGCATACCCTGCGCGCCTACGAGCGGGACGTGGGGCGGTATGCCGCCTACCTGCGCTCTCGCGGCATCACCGATCTCGCTGCGGTCGACTCGGCCGTCGTGAGCGACTTCCTCGTCGCCCTCCGGTCCGGCGAGGGCGACCACCCGCCGCTCGCGGCGTCGTCGGCCGGCCGAGCTGTCGTCGCTGTGCGTGCCTTCCACCGCTTCCTGGCCCTCGACGGCGCGCTGGAGGCCGATCCGGCGCGCTCGGTCACACCGCCGAAAACGCCGCTGCGGCTGCCGAAAGCCATTCCGCTCGACCGCGTCGAGGCCCTGCTGGCCGCGGCCAGTGTGGGGGATACCCCTGCGGCACTGCGGGATCGGGCGCTGCTCGAGGTGCTCTACGGCGTGGGCGCGCGGGTTTCCGAGGTCGTCGACCTCGACGTCGACGACCTCGATCGCGACAGCGAGGTGGTGCGCTTGCGCGGCAAGGGCGACAAGGAGCGCATCGTCCCGCTCGGGTCGTATGCCGCCGCCGCCCTCGACGCCTACCGCACCCGGGCCCGGCCGGTCCTGGCAGCCAAGGGCCGCGGCATACCCGCCCTCTTCCTCAACCAGCGCGGCGGGCGACTGACCCGGCAAGGGGTGTGGGCGATCCTCAAGGCCACCGCCGAGCGGGCGGGCATCACCGAGGAGATCTCACCGCATACCTTCCGCCACTCCTTCGCCACCCACCTGCTGCAGGGGGGCGCCGACGTGCGCATCGTCCAGGAACTCCTCGGCCACGCCTCGGTGACGACGACGCAGATCTACACCAAGGTGACCATCGACCAGCTGCGCGAGGTGTATGCCGGCGCCCACCCCCGCGCTCGATAGGCGGGCCGAGGAGATGGGGGACGCCACGTTCCCTCTTGATAAGGTCGCCGGGTGGAACGATCCGACGTGCACCTGCCCGGCACCGAGGACGCCGAGATCGGTCAGTACGGCCCGACGGGGCGTCAACTGCCGGCCTTCCCCGAGCCGCCCGCGCTGACCAGCCACGGGCCGGCGCGCGTCATCGCCCTGTGCAACCAGAAGGGCGGGGTCGGCAAGACCACGACGACGATCAATCTCGGTGCGGCACTAGCCGAATACGGCCGCAAAGTGCTGCTGATCGACTTCGACCCGCAGGGCGCGCTGTCGGTCGGACTCGGGATCAACAGCAACGACCTCGACGTCACGATCTACAACCTGCTCATCGAACGCGACCACGACATCCGCGAGGTCATCCAACATTCACGCGTCCCCGGCCTCGACGTCGTGCCGGCCAATATCGACCTGTCGGCGGCCGAGGTGCAACTCGTGGGGGAGGTCGCTCGCGAGCAGGTCCTCGCACGGGTCATGCGGCCGGTGCTCGACGACTACGACGTCATCCTCATCGACTGCCAACCCTCTCTGGGGCTGCTGACGGTCAACGCCCTCACCGCGGCGCACGGGGTGCTGATCCCGTTGGAGACCGAGTACTTCGCGATGCGCGGCGTGGCGCTGCTTGTCGAGACGATCCAGAAGATCATCGACCGGCTCAACCCGCGCCTGCAGATCGACGGCATCCTCGCGACGATGTACGACGGGCGCACCCTGCACAGCCGCGAGGTCGTCGAGTCGGTGGTCGCGCACTTCGGTGACCGGGTGCTGCATACGGTCATCTCCCGCACCGTGAAGTTCCCCGACGCGACGCTCGCCGCCGAACCGATCACCAGCTACGCCTCCGCGCACTCCGGCGCCAACGCCTACCGCCAGCTCGCCCGCGAACTCATCGCCCGCGGCAGCGCCCCCTGAGCACGATGACCACGGACGTCCTGGTGGGCGAGGGCGACTTCAGCGGTGACGCCGTCCCTGGCGGCGTCATCACGAGGCGCGCACCGGAGAACGCGTTCTCGGTGCACCTGGACAACTTCGAAGGCCCTTTCGACCTGCTGCTCGGGCTGATCGCCAAGCACAAGCTCGACATCACCGAGATCGCGCTCGCGCAGGTGACCGACGAATTCCTCGCGCACCTGCGCCAGCTGCGTGAGGCGGGTGACTGGGACCTGTCGCAGACGACCGAGTTCCTGCTCGTCGCCGCCACGCTGTTGGACCTGAAGGCGGCTCGCTTACTGCCACAACTGGATCCGCAGGACGAGGAGGACCTCGCCCTGATCGAGGCCCGGGACCTGCTGTTCGCCCGCCTGCTGCAGTATCGCGCGTTCAAACAGATCGCCCACGTCTTCGAGGACCGGATGGCCGTCAACCGGGCGATGGTGGCCCGGCGGGCCGGCGTGGACCCGCGCTTCGAAAAGCTGTTGCCGGAGTTGGTCATCGGGATCACGCCCGAGCAGTTGGCGATGATCGCGGCGCGGGCGATGACACCCAAGACGGTGCCGACGGTCGGGTTGGACCACTTGCACGCCCCGGCCGTCAGCGTGCAGGAACAGGCCGGGATCATCGGGGAGCGCCTGCGCCACGCCAAGGTCGCGACATTCCGTGCGCTGGTCTCGGACGCCGACTCGACACTCGTCATCGTGGCCCGGTTCCTGGCGCTGCTGGAGCTCTATCGCGAGGCGAACGTGACCTTCGAACAAGCGGAAGCGTTGGGGGAGTTGACAATTCGCTGGGTCGGGACAGAGTCCGGCGAGATCACGGTAAGCGACGAGTTCGACGAGAGCGACGATGCCGAGTCGGACGAGGGAGAGGACGAGCAGTGAGCGAGCACGAGACTGAACCGGTCGTTTCCGAGGACCTCGTCGCGGACGAGAGTGCCGCCGAGGAGGACGGTCCGCTCGTCCTCGACGTCGACGCCATGCCCGGCGGGGCCAAGGCGGCCATCGAGGCGATCCTCATGGTCACAGACGATCCGGTGACGTCGATGGCACTGGCGACCGCGCTGGAGATCCCGGTGCCGGCCGTCGAGGCGCACCTCCAGGGGTTGATCGCGGACTATGGCGATCGGGGGTTCACGTTGCGCGAGGTCGCGGGCGGGTGGCGGATCTACAGCCGGCCGGAGTATGCCGCGGCGGTCGAGCGCTTCATCCTCGAGGGCGCGACGGCCAAACTGACGCAGGCGTCGCTGGAGACCTTGGCCGTCATCGCCTACCGCCAGCCGATCTCCCGCGGCCGGGTCGGCGCGGTGCGCGGCGTCAACGTCGACGGCGTCGTCCGAACCCTGTTGACCCGCGGGCTGATCGAGGAGGTCGGCAGCGAGCCGGAGTCGGGGGCGATCCTCTACGGCACGACCGACTACTTCCTCGAGCGTCTCGGGCTGCGGGACCTGTCCGAACTTCCGGCCCTGGCGCCGTATCTTCCCGAGGTGGACATCCTCGACGAACTCGCTGAGACGGGACGCGCATGACACCCCCCAAACCCCGTAGTGGTGGGAGCGGACGACCGGGCCGGCCACGCGGCCAGGCCGGCGGCACTCCGGGCCGCCGCCGCGGGCCTCAGCACGCCGGCACGACGAAGAAGAGCCAACCCACACGCGTGCCCGTCGAACCGCACCGCGATGACGTCGACGTGCACGATCCTGACGGCATACGGCTGCAAAAACTGTTGGCGGCCAGCGGAATCGGCTCCCGTCGCGCTTGCGAGCAGATGATCAGCGAGGGCCGGGTCGAGGTGGACGGCCAGCTCGTCATGGAACTCGGCGTGCGCGTCGACCCGACCCGCCAGACCATCCACGTCGACGGTGTGCGCGTCCAGACCGACCCCGAGAAGGTCTACCTCGCCTTCAACAAGCCGGTCGGAGTCGTCACGACGATGCAGGACGAGAAGGGCCGCCCGTGCGTCGGTGACTACGTGGCGGGCCGGCGCGAACGCCTCTTCCACGTCGGCCGCCTCGACGCCGACACCGAGGGGTTGCTGCTGCTCACCAACGACGGCGAGCTGGCCAACCGCCTCGCGCACCCGTCATACGAGGTGCTCAAGACGTATGTCGCCCAGGTGCCCGGTCCGGTGCCCCGCGATCTCGGCAAGACCCTGCGAGCCGGCGTCGACCTGGAGGACGGGCGAGTTGTCGTCGACAGCTTCAAACTCGTCGACTCCATGCCCGGCAAAGCCGTCGTCGAAGTGATCCTGCACGAGGGCCGCAACCGCATCGTCCGGCGCCTGCTGGAGGCGGTCGGGCACCCGGTGATCGAGTTGGCGCGCATCCAGTTCGGGCCGGTGCGCCTGGGCAACACCAAGGCCGGCAAGATGCGAAAGCTCACCGCCCGGGAGATCAGCGAGCTGTATGACGCGGTGGGGCTCTGAGTCGTATGCCGCGCGCTCTGCCGCCCCCCGTGCTGCCGCAGCGGGTGCACATCATCGGGTCGGGCCTGATCGGCACCAGCCTGGCGATGGCGCTCGTGCGTGCCGGCCTGGTCGTCAGCGTCGCGGACGCCTCGCCGACCAATGAGGCGCTGGCGTCGGATCTCAGTGGGGCGCGGATCGGCGCGGGGGACCCCGTCGATCTTGTCGTGGTGGCGACGCCACCGGATGTCACCGCCGATGTCGTCACTCACGCGCTGGCGACATGGCCCAACGCTGTCGTCACGGACGTGGCCTCGGTGAAGGAGATCGTGCGGGCGGAGTTGGACGCCAAGGAGGTGCCTGGCCGCGAACGGTATGTCGGTGGCCACCCGATGGCTGGGCGCGAGAAGTCCGGTGCCATCGCCGCCCGCATCGACCTCTTCGAAGGCCGGCCATGGGTGATTTCGCGCACGGAGACAACGGATCCCGACGGCGTGGCGCTGGTGCGCGGCATCGCCGAAGCCGCGGGTGCCGTGGTCCGTCTGCTCTCGCCGACCGAGCACGATGCCGCCGTCGCGGCCGTGTCGCACGTCCCGCAGATCGCCGCCAGCCTCGTCGCGGCGCGCCTGGCCGACCTGCCCGAGGACGCGGTCGGGCTGTCCGGCACCGGAGTTCGCGATGTCACCCGGATCGCCGGCAGCGACCCGGTCCTCTGGACCCAGATCCTCACCGGCAACGCCGGAGCCGTCGCCGCCGTCCTCAAGGCCCTGGCCGCCGACCTCGGCCAGATCGTCGACGCCCTTGATTCACTCGCCGCCGCGACGACTCCCGACGGGCAGATCGAGGCCCCCGGCGCCCGCGCCGTCCTCGCGCGGACGATCGCCGCGGGCAACGCCGGCCAGGCCCGCATCCCCGGCAAGCACGGCGCCGCCCCCGCGGCATACGCCGTCGTCACCGTCCTCATCCCCGACGAGCCGGGCCAGCTCGGCCGCCTCTTCCAGGATGTCGGCGACGCGGGCATCAACCTCGAGGAGCTCAACCTCGAACACAACCTCGGCCAGCCCTACGGCCAGCTCGAACTCTCCGTCCTCCCTGCTGTTGCGGCCGACCTCACCGACTGGCTCACCGCCCGCGGCTGGCGGGTCCACGATTGACCCCCGTCGAGGGCACTTCTCGGTCGTCCAATGTGCAGTTCTCGGTCGTCCGGAGTGCGATCGAGGGCCGGCGCGGACGGTTAGGGTGGCGTCCATGGTCGCTCCCGTCGTCATCGCCATCGACGGCCCCTCCGGGTCGGGCAAGTCGAGCGTTTCCCGCGCTGTCGCAACGCATTTCGGCTTCGGCTACCTCGACACCGGGGCGATGTACCGGGCCGTGACGCTGTGGTGCCTGCGTCAAGGGATCGACCTCACCGACGCAGACGCCGTCGTCGCGGCCGCTGAGGACCTACCCCTCGGGCTGGGCGCCGACCCCCAGGATCCGACAGTCGAGCTCGACGGTGACGACATCGCCGAAGCGATCCGCACCAGCGAGGTCTCGGCGGAGGTCTCCAAGGTCGCTACCAACCTCGGAGTCCGCGCCGTCCTGCAAGAGCAGCAACGCGACCTGATCGCGATCATCGCCGACGACTTCGGGGGAGTGGTGGCCGAGGGCCGGGACATCACCACGGTTGTCGCGCCCGACGCCGACGTGCGCATCCTGCTCACCGCCTCCGAGGAGGCTCGGCTCGCCCGGCGCAGCACCCAATTGCACGGCACCGCCGACGCGGCCACGGTCGCCGCGACCCACGACGAGGTCGTTCGCCGCGACCGGGACGACTCCACGGTCTCGCAGTTCACCGTCGCCGCCGACGGCGTGGTCCTTCTCGACACCTCGGCGCTCGACTTCGACGGCAGCGTCGCGGCCGTCATCGGCATTGTCGAGCACGCAGAGGAGCGCGAGTAGCCCGCTCGCTCCGAACTGCCTCGTGAAGCGCGAGCCGCCTGGGGTGGCGCGGACTGCCTGAGAAATACGTCAGGCAGTTGGCCCGAAGTCAGGCAGTTGGCGCGATGTCAGGCAGTTCGCGGTAACCCGGTCAGTTCGCCATCTCCGCGGGCGGGCGGCAGCAACGATTTCGGGCGGGCGCACCGCATACGGGACACTGGAAGGTATGACGACCACCCCGCCCCCGCCCGAGACCGACGGGGACGACACCGCCCTGGACCGCGCGCTGCGCGTCGGCCTGGACGAGTTCGACCTGACCGAGGAGGACCGGGCCCTCCTCGACATCGAGGGCTTCGAGGACGAGCAGCGGACCGAGGTCGTCCTGCCGGTCGTGGCCATCGTCGGGCGCCCGAACGTCGGCAAGTCCACCCTCGTCAACCGGATCCTGCGCCGCCGCGAGGCGGTCGTCGAGGACGTGCCGGGGGTCACCCGCGACCGCGTCGCGTATGAGGCCGAGTGGTCGGGTCGACGCTTCACGATCATCGACACCGGCGGCTGGAGCATCGACGCCACCGGCATCCACCTGCGCGTGGCCGAGCAGGCCGAGATCGCCGTCGAGATGGCCGATGTCGTGCTCTTCGTCGTCGACGCCAAGGTCGGCGCCACCGACGACGACGAGGCCGTCGTGCGCATGCTGCGCCGCGCCGGCAAGCCGGTCATCCTGTGCGCCAACAAGGTCGACGACGACCGGTTCGAAGCCGACGCCATGGCCCTGTGGAACCTCGGCCTCGGTGAACCGTTCGCCATCTCCGCGCTGCACGGCCGCGGCTCCGGCGACCTGCTCGACAAGATTCTCGAGCTGCTCCCGGAGGAGTCGTACGTCGCCGCCGCCGGCCAGGAGGGCGGCCCCCGCCGGGTCGCGCTGCTCGGGCGTCCGAACGTCGGCAAGTCCTCGCTGCTGAACAAGCTCGCGGGGCAGGAGCGGGTCGTCGTCGACGATCTTGCCGGCACCACCCGCGACCCGGTGGACGAACTCGTCGAACTCGGTGGCAAGCCGTGGCGATTCGTCGACACAGCCGGCATACGGCGCCGCGTCCACCAGACCCAGGGCGCCGATTTCTATGCCTCGCTGCGCACGCAGGCCGCCCTCGAGAAGGCCGAGGTCGCCGTCGTCCTCATCGACGCCGGCACCGCGATCACCGAGCAGGACATCCGCATCGTCCAGCAGGTCATCGACGCCGGCCGCGCCCTGGTCATCGTCTACAACAAGTGGGACACCATGGATGAGGAGCGGCGCTACTACCTCGAGCGGGAGATCGAGCGCGAACTGGTCCAGGTCCCCTGGGCGCCGCGGGTCAACATCTCGGCCCGGACCGGCCGGCATACCGACAAGCTCCTCCCAGCCCTCGAGACCGCACTCGACTCGTGGGACCAGCGCATCCCCACCGCCCGCCTCAACGCCTTCCTCGGCGAAGTCGTCGCCGCCCACCCGCATCCGGTCCGCGGCGGCAAACAACCGCGCATCCTCTTCGGCACCCAGGCCGGCACCCGCCCGCCGCGATTCGTGCTCTTCGCCTCCGGCTTCTTGGAGGCCGGCTACCGCCGCTTCCTCGAGCGCCGGCTGCGTGAGGAGTTCGGCTTCGAAGGCTCGCCGATCGAGGTCTCGGTGCGCGTGCGGGAGAAGCGCAAGCGCTAGACGAGGGCGGCTCCGGCCAGCACCACCAGCGCCGCCGCACCAGCGATGCCGGTGAGCCACGCCACGGTATGCCGCCGCGTCCAGCCCCATCCGATCCCCGCCAGAGCGACGACTATCGCCAACGGAATCGTATGTCCGCCAAGGACGTTCGTCGCCCACGTCGCCCCGGCACCGAGAGCCGCCAGCACCCCGAGCGGGTGGGCGCGCGGTGACTCTCTCGCCATCGTGGCAGCCAGGACGAACATGACGACCGCCGCCCCGGCATACCAGATCCCGTGCCCCGCCAGTTCGTCCCAGAGGTATGCGGTCTCGCCGGGTCCGCGTTTCCGATCGAGTTCGCCGCCAGGTCGATGCCGTGACCCTGGGTGTAGGCCAGCGCGCCGACCGCGAAGACGCCCCAGTGCCGCCCGGTGACCCGCGCGGTGGCGAGGGTGAGCGCGGCGGGAGCGAGCGCGGCATACGGCACCACGAGGTCGAGCCAGTCCACCCAGCTGGTCCCGCGCCAGGGCGGTGCCCGCCGTCAGGAGACCGAGGTGGTGCAGCACGGCACACGCGCAGGCGGTGACGAAAAGCGACCGCCGGTATGCCACGGGCCCCGCCTCGATCTGCGCCACCGCCACATCCTCGCGCGAGAAAACCGATTCGGGCGGCAGGCAGGGCGTGAGGTATGGTTGCGTTCGCCCCCCGGTCGGGGGGCATTGTCACGGGCTGTGGCGCAGTTTGGTAGCGCACTTGACTGGGGGTCAAGGGGTCGCAGGTTCAAATCCTGTCAGCCCGACCACGCGGATTTCCCACGTCGTCGGCGGGTCTAACGACGGTGTTCGAGGGCCACGCTCTACCGGCGGTGTGACCCCGCCATCCAGATCGCAACACGAGCCACTCCCGCCCCAGTAGTTTGCTCTGAACTCGCTGGTAGGTGGACACTTCTGGCGTGCCTGCACCACCCGTCCTGCCACGCCCCGCCCCGCCTCGCGCCGTGGTGCGCCGGCTGGGGCTGACAGCCGGGGCCCTGGTGGCGCTGTACGGGCTGTATGCCGGCCTGGCCACCTTGGGCACGGTGCCGCCGTTGCGGTGGAGCAAGACCGTTGCCACGTGGACGCTGCCCGAGGAGCAGGACCCCACGCCGGCGACCCAGGAACTCACGGTGATGGTGTCGCGCATCGAGTGCAACGGCGGGCGCACCGGCACGCTCCGCGGAGCCAAGGTGAACGAACACGACGACGAGGTCGTCGTCACGACGTATGTCGCGAAGCAGCGGCCCGGCGCCTACACCTGCCTCGGCAACGACCTCAAACCACTGACCGTGCCGCTCAAGACGCCCCTGGGCGAGCGAAAGCTGGTGGACGGTGCATGCACCGACGCCACCCGCCAGACCGCTCTCTGCCTCGACGACGGCGTGCGCTGGCCCCGCGCCGCCGACTAGGGGTCAGGGCAGCGAGGCCGCGATCCGCCCGACGATCTCGGTCAGGATGGCCGGCGAGGTCGCAATGTTCAGCCGCGCGAAGCCCTCGCCGCGGGAGCCGAACGACGGGCCGGAGTTGAGCCCCACCTTGGCGACCTCGAGGAAGTGCGCCGCCGGGTCGCGAGGCAAGCCGGCCGCCCGGCAGTCCAGCCACATCAGATAGGTCGCCTCCGGCAGGGCGGTCGTGACCGACGGCGCCTGCTCCGCCAGCAGCCGCTGCACGAGCCGCCGGTTCTCGTCCAGCTCGCCGAGCACCTGATCGAGCCACGCATCCCCGTGGGTGAACGCCGCCGTGTGAGCCACCACCCCGGACAGGCTGGCATTCGGCCCGGTCAGGATCTCCTTCAACGTGACGTCCTCACCCGGCGCCCCCAGCACGACGCCCGCCTTGAGCGCCGCCAGCGAGAACGCCTTGGCCGCCGAGTGCACGGCGAACCCGCGCTCCAGCCCCGGCACCTGCAGATAGGACACGAAACGGGGAGAGCCGGCATACACCACCGGCGCGTGCACCTCGTCCGAGATCACCGTCACCCCGAACCGGTCCGCCAGCCCGGCGACCGCGGTGAGTTCCGCCACCGTGTGCACCACCCCGGTCGGGTTGTGCGGGTTGGACAAGATGTATGCCGCCCGCCCGCCCCGCGCCGTCGCCTCGGCGAAGGCCGCCTCCAGCGCCGCCAGGTCCAGCCGCCCGTCCTCGCCCATCGCCGCCCACACGATCGGCCGGTTCCCCAGTTCAGGGAAGGTCCGGAAGGGGTAGTACACCGGGTCGTTGATGACCACCGGGTCACCCTCGGACGTCGTCTTGAGCAGGACGACGAAGATCCCCATCATCACGTCCGCCGACAGCCGCGCCCGGTCGCGATCGATCTGCCACCCCCACCGGCGCGCGGCGAAATCACCGAAGGCACCGACATACCCCGAAGCCGTCGGATAACCGGTGTCGCCGCGCTCCATCATCGCCGCGAGCGCCTCGCGGATGGGCGCCGCCGGCACGACGTCCATCTCGGCCACCCACGCCGGGATGACGTCCGCCGGATAGGTGGTCCACTTCAGGCTGATCCGCTCGCGCAGTGCATCCAGGCCGAGGTTGAGGATGGGCTCGCTCATACGAGGGAATGTAACGGCTCACCAGCGGAAGCGTTTAGGCTTCCCACGTGACGACGACACCGGTGGAGCCCGAGCGCTCGGACCGCGTGTGGACGATTCCGAACCTGTTGTCGATGCTGCGACTGGTCGGTGTGCCCATCTTCCTGTGGGCCATCCTGACCAAGCACGACACGCTCGCCCTCGTGGTGTTGATGCTTTCCGGCATCAGCGACTACCTCGACGGCAAGATCGCGCGCAAGTTCAACCTGATCTCCAACCTCGGCGCCCTCCTCGACCCCATCGCCGACCGCCTCTACATCCTCTCCACCCTCCTCGGGCTTGCCTGGCGCGAGATCATTCCGTGGTGGCTGGTCGGCGTCCTGATCGCCCGCGAGGTTTTCCTCACCCTCCTGCTGCTGTATGCCCGCACCAAGGGCCTGCGCGAGATGCCGGTCCACTTCGTCGGCAAGGCCGCGACCTTCAACCTCCTCTATGCCTTCCCGTGCCTGCTGCTGGCCGACGGCGACTCCACCCTGGCGCAGATCGCCCGCCCGATCGGGTGGGGCTTCGCGTGGTGGGGCATCGTCCTTTATTGGGTCGCCGGGCTGATGTATGCCGTGCAGTTGCGCCGGTACGTCCGCGCGGCGACCTTGCACCCCACCGCCACGTGAGGGTCGTATGACAGCGCCTGCACCCACTCCCGCGCGTCGCCCCGACGCGTCGATGACGCTGCTGACCGAGATGCTCGAGCGTCCCCTCGACCCCGGGTATGCCGCGGCGTCGGCTCGTCGTGCCGCCGCCGGTGGTCCTCGTTCCACTCCCGTCGGGTCCACCCTCGTGGCCGTCACCGCCATCCTGATCGGATTGCTCTTCGCCGTCTCGGCCACGACGGTGCGCCGCGGGGAAGCGAGCGCCGGGACCGTGCGCAAGGACCTGATCAGCCAGATCGAGAGTCGCCGCGCCGTGGTCGACGAACGCTCGGCCGCCATCCGTGATCGGCAGACGGAGATCACCCGGCTCGAGTCAAACGCCTTGGGCGCCACCGAAAACGGGCTGCGACAAGAACTGCAGGCCCTTGCGGTCGTCACCGGGAACGTCGCCGTCGAAGGACCCGGCCTGATCGTCACCCTCAACGACAAGCCGACCGACGACGCGACGCCCACAGCGGGCGACGGCCAGGGCAAGGTGCTCTCCCGGGACCTGTTCATCGTCGTCAACTCGCTGTGGCAATCCGGGGCCGAGGCGATCGCCATCAACGGCCAGCGCCTGACGGTCCGCTCGCCGATCCGCTTCGCCGGCGAGGCGATCCTCGTCAACTTCCGGCCCCTGTCCCCGCCCTACGTCATCTCGGCGATCGGCGACCCGGCGGCCCTGCCCGCGGCGTTCGCCGAGACGGTGGGCGGGGCCTATCTCAAATCGTTGACCGACAATTTCGGCATCGTCACATCCGTCGAAGGGGCTGACCACATCAGCCTCCCCGGCGCCACCCGCGTGACCGTCGACAAGGCCGTCGTCCAAGGAGGCACCAAGTGATTCCCGCCCTGGGGCTACTCGCCGGCATCCTCATCGGCGTCGTCCTGCAACCCGATGTGCCGATCTGGCTGCAGCCCTATCTGCCGATCGCCGTCATCGCTGCGCTCGACGCGGTCTTCGGCGGGGTCCGGGCCGTCCTCGACGGCATCTTCGACGACAAGGTCTTCGTCATCTCCTTCCTCTCCAATGTGATCGTCGCGGCGCTGATCGTCTATCTCGGCGACCAGCTCGGTGTCGGTGCGCAACTCTCGACCGGTGTCGTCGTCGTCCTCGGGGTGCGGATCTTCTCCAATGTCGCCTCGATCCGCCGCCACCTCTTCCACGCGTGATGGCCACCCGCACCCGCCGCCCCGCCACGGACACGCGCACCGCGTGGCGCCGCCTCGGGCGGATCGCCGCACCCCGCATGACCCGCAGCAACCTGTTCGTGCTGGCGCTGGCGGTCCTCCTCGGGTTCGCGATCAGCGCGCAAGTGCGACAGACCCGCACGCAGGGACTGGAGAACCTCCGCCAGGAGGAGCTCGTCGGCATTCTCGACACCGTGACACAGGAGAGTGTGCGGCTCGGCAACGAACTGCGCGATCTGGAACGCACCCGCGACCGGCTGGCCAGCGGCGCCGACAGCGAGGCTGCCGCCGTCCAGGTGGCACAGGAACGCGCCGACACCCTCGCCATCCTGGCGGGCACCAAGACGGCGACCGGACCGGGCATCACGATGACCATCACCGACCCCGACGGCCAGATCAGCTCCACGATCCTCCTCGACGCGCTCGAGGAGTTGCGCGACGCCGGCGCGGAGGTCATCCAGATCGGCCCGGTGCGTGTGGTCGCCTCGACCTACTTCACCGACGTCGACGGCGGGATCAGCGTCTCCGGCACCAATATCGCCCCGCCCTACATCTTCCGGGCCATCGGCGACGCCCCGACGATGGCTGCCGCGATGGAGATCCCGGGCGGCGTGGGGGAGTCGGTCCGTGGCAAGGGCGGCGAGGTGACGATCGCCGCCCGGGACGAGGTGAGCATCACCGCGACCTACGAGCCGAAGACCCCCCAGTTCGCCCGCCCCGCACCCACGCCGAGCTCCAGCGCGTCGTCCTGACGGTTCCACGCCCACGCGGACTAGTGTTGCGCCCAACCAATCCACGAACGGAGACTGCGATGTCTGATTTCGACTTCCCCGACGATCTGCGCTACACCTCGGATCACGAGTGGGTGCGGGTCGGCGGCGACGGCAATGTGCGGATCGGGATCACGGCATACGCCCAGGACGCGCTCGGCGATGTCGTGTTTGTCAGTGCCCCCGCCGTGGGGTCGCCGGTGGCCGCAGGCGACGCCTGCGGCGAGGTCGAGTCGACCAAGTCGGTCAGCGACCTCTATTCTCCGTTGACCGGCACCGTCACCGCCGTCAACGACGCCCTCGACGGCGCCCCCGAGCTAATCAACAGCGACCCCTATGGGGAGGGCTGGATCTACGAGATGACCGTCGAGGACCCCTCGGTCCTCGAAACGCTGATGGATGCCGGTGCCTACCGCGATAACCTCGCCTGACCTTGGCACCCGGCCACCCGTGAAGGAGCACATCGAATGAGCGATCAGCCAGCGGCCCCGACGCCCGACTCTGGCGAGCCGTCCGGCGAGGTGTTCCGTTTCGACCCCTCGACCCAGCGCCTGCCCGGCGTCGGCGGGTCCGAGGCCCCCGACTGGACCGACTACGAGCCGGCCCTCAGCCGCGAGGACCTCGGCCTGATCGAGGCTCTGCGCCCCGGCACTGCGTTGCTGATCGTCCAGCGCGGCCCCAACACCGGTGCTCGTTTCCTCCTCGACGACGCGGAGGTGACCTCCGGCCGCGGCCCGGACAGCGACATCTTCCTCGACGACGTGACGGTCTCCCGCAAGCACGCCGTCTTCTCCTTCGAGGACGGCCGGTTCGTGGTGCGCGACGTGGGTTCCCTCAATGGCACCTATGTCAACCGCGAACGCGTCGACGAGGCCGAGTTGCACGATCGCGACGAGGTGCAGATCGGCAAGTTCCGCCTGGTGTTCCACCAGGCCAAGGCCTGACCGGTGCCTGGCCGCGGCCAGCGCATCGGGGCCGTGCTCGCGCAGCTCACGCCGGACTTTCCCGACCTGACGATCTCCAAGCTGCGCTTCCTCGAGGCCGAAGGCCTCGTCGAGCCCGAGCGAGCCCCATCCGGATACCGCCTCTACGCCCCGTCGGATATCGAGCGGGTCCGGTTCATCCTCACCGCTCAGCGCGACCGGTTCTGGCCGCTGAAGGTGATCAAGGACAACCTCGACGCGATGGACCGCGGCCTGACGGTCGACGCCGGCACCTCCGCCGTGCCCACACCGCCTCAGGTCACGGCCGATCCGGCGGTGCCACGGGCGGAGGACCTGGTGGCCGACGAGCAGCCGGCTCCGCGGCTGCAGGCCACCGAACTGGCCGCTGCCACGGGGGCCGGCCGCACGCTCATCGACGAACTGGTCTCCTTCGGGCTGCTGCGCCCCGACAAGCAGGGCTACTTCCCCGGGGAGAGCGCGCGGATCGTGGCCGCGGCCCACGACCTGGGCGGCTTCGGGATCGAAGCCCGCCATCTGCGGGTCTTCCGCACGGCCTCCGAACGCGAGGTCGGGTTGGTCGACTACGCCGCCGCCGGGGCGAGCCGTCCGGACCCGGCCGCGATCGCCGCGGCCTGCCTGGCGCTGCATACCGCCCTCGTCAAGGACGAACTGAGCCGGCGCGAGGCGTAGTAGTTTGTCAGGGTGAGGCACTTGGACGTCCTGGGGGTGCGGGTCGAAATGCCCACGAACACCCCGATCATCCTGTTGCGCGAGCGCGAGGGTGCCCGCCACCTGCCCATTTGGATCGGCGCGGCCGAGGCCACCGCCATCGCCTACGCCCAGCAGGGCGTCGTGCCGCCCCGGCCGTTGACGCACGACCTGCTCGTCAACACCATCACGGCCTTGGGCGACAGCCTCGGCAGCGTGCGCATCGACCGCATCGACGAGGGCGTCTATTACGCGACCCTGGTGTTGGGCAGCGGCATCGAGATCGACTCCCGCGCCTCCGACGCCATCGCTCTCGCGATACGGGCGGGCGCCGATGTCTACGCCCCCGAGGATCTGCTCGACAGCGCCGGCATCCTGCTGCCGGAGGAGACCGACGACGAGGTCGAGAAGTTCAAGGAGTTCCTCGACCACGTTTCGCCGGAGGACTTCGAGACCCGACCCGACTCTTGACCTCAAGTCGACATTTAATGATGACTTTGTGACTGATGTGACTAGTGGGTCAGGCGCGACACGCCGGAAGTGTTATGTCGTCGGTCGTTGACGACCGCCCCCGCCCGCCGTACCGTCGAATCCAGATACCAGTCAAGTCCACACGGAGGATTCGGTGAGCGAGAGCGGGGATGGGATGCGGCCGACGCCGCGGCCCACGCAGGACGCGCTGTTCGACGACTTCGGGACGCCCTTCGGGGACGTTGGCTACCGCGGGGTGACGGCCTGCAAGGCCGCGGGCATCACCTATCGCCAGCTCGACTACTGGGCCCGGACCGGACTCGTCGAGCCATCCGTTCGCGGTGCGGCCGGCTCCGGCAGCCAACGCCTCTACGGCTTCCGCGACATCCTCGTTCTCAAGGTCGTCAAGCGCCTCCTGGACACCGGCGTCTCCCTGCACCAGATCCGCCTGGCCATCGAGCACCTGCGCGAGCGGGGTGTGGAGGACCTGGCCCAGGTCACCCTCCTGAGCGATGGCGCCTCCGTCTTCGAGTGCACCTCGCCGACCGAGATGTTCGACCTGCTCCAGGGCGGTCAGGGGGTCTTCGGGATCGCCCTCGGCAAGGTCTGGCAGGAGGTCGAGGGCTCCCTCGCCCACCTGCCCGGCGAGTCACCCGACGAGGCCACCCCCGCCGAGCACCCCGGCGACGAACTGCGCGCCCGCCGCGCCGCCCGCGTCGGCTGACGCCCTTCCCAGCCACGGCACCGACGATCGGCGGGTCACGGCTCGCCGATTGTCGTACCAGGCGTGAGGGGTCCGGGGGCAGGTGCCGTTGGTAGGCTCGCAAGCGGCCAAAAGCACCCCACGAGGAGTCCCGGTGACGACACCCCTGCCCGAGTTCGCTGCCCGGCACATCGGCCCGCGCGACGCCGATATCGACGCCATGTTGCAGGCGATCGGCCAGGACAGCCTCGATGCCCTGGCGTCTTCGGCGATCCCGCACACCATCCGGATGGCCGAAGCGCTCGACATCGAGCCGGCCACCAGCGAGCAGGCCGTCCTGGACCAGCTGCGCGCGTACGCGGACGACAACCGAGTGCTGACGAGCATGATCGGGCAGGGCTACTACGGCACGCACACCCCCGGGGTGATCCAGCGCAATGTCCTGGAGAACCCGGCCTGGTACACCGCCTACACGCCCTACCAGCCGGAGATCAGCCAGGGCCGCCTGGAGGCCCTCGTCAACTTCCAGACGATGATCACGGACCTGACCGGTCTCGACATCGCCGGCTCCTCCCTCCTCGACGAGGCGACTGCCGCGGCCGAAGCCATGACGCTGATGCATCGCGCTACCCGGGCCGAGGCCGACGCCGTCCTGCTCGTCGACGCCCACGTGTTCCCGCAGACGCTGGCGGTGGTGCGCACGCGGGCCGAGGCGATCGGCATACCGCTGGTGGTCACCGACCTCACCGAGATGACCACCGGGGAGGCGCTGCGCGCCGCCGCCGGCGACAAGGACGTCTTCGGGGTGCTGGTGCAGTATCCCGACGGGCAGGGCGCGATCCGGTCGTATGCCGCGCTGGCCGTCGCCGCGCACGAGGTCGGAGCGCTGGTCACCGCCGCCACCGACCTCCTCGCGCTCACGCTGCTGAAGCCGCCGGGGGAGTGGGGCGCCGACATCGCCGTCGGGTCGGCCCAGCGGTTCGGGGTGCCGATGATGTTCGGCGGCCCGCACGCCGGCTTCATGAGCGTGCGCAAGGGACTCGAGCGCACGATGCCCGGCCGCCTCGTCGGCGTGTCGGTCGACTCGGCCGGCTACCCGGCATACCGCCTCGCCCTGCAGACCCGCGAGCAGCACATCCGCCGCGAGAAGGCGACCTCCAATATCTGCACCGCGCAGGTGCTGCTCGCCGTGATGGCCTCGATGTATGCCGTCTACCACGGACCGGCCGGGTTGAGCGCCATCGCTCGGCGGGTTCACGAGCGCGCACAGGACATCGCGGCGGGCCTGTCGGCCGCGGGAATCGAACCGCTCGGCACCCACTACTTCGACACCCTGACCTTCAGCGTGCCCGGCCGGGCCGACGAGTTCGTCGCGGCCGCAGCGGAGGCCGGGATCAACCTGCGGCGCGGAGCCGACGACGAGGTCGGCCTCAGCGTCGACGAGACGACGACCCCCGACCAGGTCGCTCGGGTGTTGGGCGCGATCGTGTCCGGGATGGTTGCGGGCGAGCCCACGGAGGCGGCGATCCCCGCCGATCTGCAACGGACCTCGGACTTCCTCACGCACCCGGTCTTCAACAGCTATCACTCCGAGACGGCGATGCTGCGCTACCTGCGCTCGCTCGCCGACAAGGACTTCGCCCTCGACCGCGGCATGATCCCGCTCGGTTCGTGCACGATGAAGCTGAACGCCACGACCGAGATGGCGGCGATCACCTGGCCCGAGTTCGCGACCCTCCACCCCTTCGCGCCGGACGACCAGTCGGCGGGCTATCAGGCGCTCATCGCCGAGCTCGAAGACTGGCTGTGCCGGATCACCGGGTATGACGCGGTTTCGGTCCAGCCCAACGCCGGCTCCCAGGGGGAGCTGGCTGGGTTGCTCGCCATCCGCGCCTTCCACCGCGCGAACGGGCAGGAACACCGCACCGTCTGCCTGATCCCACAGAGCGCGCACGGCACCAATGCCGCGAGCGCCGTCATGGCGGGGATGAAGGTCGTCGTCGTCGCGACCGGTCCCGGCGGCGATATCGACATGGTCGACCTGAAGAACAAGATCGCCGACCACGGCGACAACCTCGCTGCGATCATGGTGACCTACCCCTCCACCCATGGCGTCTACGAGGACACGATCGCGGAGTTGTGCGCGATGATCCATGACGCTGGCGGTCAGGTCTACGTCGACGGCGCCAACCTCAACGCGCTCGTCGGGCTGGCGCAGCCCGGCACGTTCGGCTCCGACGTCTCGCACCTGAACCTGCACAAGACCTTCTGCATCCCGCACGGCGGCGGCGGCCCCGGTGTCGGCCCGATCGGCGTGCGTGCACACCTCGCCCCCTTCCTGCCGGCCAGCCCGCGACAGGGCCGCACCGGGTCCGCGGTCTCCGCGGCGCCCTACGGCTCGGCGGGGATCCTGCCGATCTCGTGGGCCTATATCCGGCTCATGGGCGGCGCCGGCCTGACGCGCGCCACCCAGGTCGCGGTCCTGAACGCCAACTACATCGCCGCCCGGCTGCGCGAGCACTACCCGGTGCTCTATTCGGGCAAGAACGGCCTCGTCGCGCACGAGTGCATCCTCGACGTGCGCCCGCTGACCAAGGAGAGCGGTGTCACCGTCGACGACATCGCCAAGCGCCTCATCGACTACGGCTTCCACGCCCCGACGATGTCCTTCCCGGTGGCCGGCACGCTCATGGTCGAGCCGACCGAGTCGGAGGACAAGGGCGAGCTGGACCGCTTCTGCGACGCGATGATCGCGATCCGCGGCGAGATCCAGCAGGTCATCGACGGTCAGGTCGCGATCGGGGACAGCGTGCTGCGGCATGCGCCGCACACGACCCAGTCGCTCGCGGGGGAGTGGGACCACCCCTACGACCGGGTCACCGCCTGTTTCCCGCAGGGCCTGCACGCGACGAAGTACTGGCCCCCGGTCGGCCGGATCGACGGGGCATACGGCGACCGCCATCTGATCTGCAGCTGCCCGCCGCCGGAGTCGTTCGAGTAGAGCCGGCCGCGCCTCAGGCGGCCGAGTCCGCCGCGGTCAGCACCACGCTGGACCCGTGGGGTGACTTGCGCACTTCGATCCGCACCGGGATGCGGTCACGCAGGTCACCCACATGGCTGACGATGCCGACCGTGCGTCCGCCGTCGCGCAGGCCGTCCAGGACGGTCATGACATTCTCGAGGCTCTCCTCGTCGAGGCTGCCGAAGCCCTCGTCGACGAACAGGGTCTGCACTTCCTGGCCGCCGCTGCTTTCGCGGATGGCGTCGGCGAGCCCGAGAGCGAGGGCGAGCGAGGCCATGAACGACTCGCCCCCCGAGAGGCTCCCTGGGGCGCGCGTCGTGCCCGACCACTCGTCGTGGACGAGTAGGCCCAGGCCGCTGCGGGCCCCGCGGGCAGCGCGGGCGTCGTCGTAGAGGAGGCGGTAGCGGCCGGCATCCATCATCGCTAGTCGCTCGTTGGCCAGTTCGACAACCCGTTCGAGCCTCGCGGCGAGCACGAACGCGGACAGCCGCATCCGCAGCGCGTTGTTGGCGCTGGTGCCGGCGAGCAGGTCGGCCAGCTCGCCCACCTCGTCCAGTTGCGCGTGCAGGGGAGCCGATTGGGTTGCTGTGGAGACGATTTCGCGGGCGATGCCCGTGGCCTGCTCGGTCGTCCGCTGGGCGGTGGTATGCCGCCGCGCCGCCTCCAGACAGGCCGCTCTCGCCTGCTCCGCCGCGGACGCAGCCAGCGCGGGGTCGGGTGGGTCGGTCACGGCCAGGGCCGCGCGCACCTGCTCGTCGGCAAGTGTTGCGTCGTGAACCGCGGTGAGCCGGTCGTGCTCGGCGACGGCGTGCTGCGCCGCGCGCAGGTCGTCGGTGCTCATGAGGGCTTGCCGGAGCTTCTCACGCGTGGCAAAGACACTGCCGCGCAAGGCGACCCGGAGCGCGGCGTCGGCGGCCGCGTAAGCGGCTTCGGCCTCGCGTGCGCGGTCGTCGGCGGCGACGATGCCGGCCACGAGCCGCTCGACGGCGGTATGCCGCTCGGTTGCCTCACGGTGCCAGGCGGCCAGCATCGCGACGACGTCAGAAGCGACTCCCTCGTCGTCGTTGTCACTGTCGAGCTCGGGATCGGTTGCACCGCAGACACATTCGGCCGAGTGGGCACTCATCTGGTGACGTGCCCTGGCGAGGGTCTCGTCGAGCCGGACCTGCGCGGCGTCCTGCCGTGCGCCGGCCGCGGCCGCCCTGTCCCGGGCCGCTGCGAGGCGCTCCTGGATGGCTTGCCGCTGCTCGTCGAGTGCTTCGACCTCCGCCTCAGCCGCCTGCAGCGCGGTCGCGGCCGTCGTGGCCGCGTCATGCTGTGCACCGACCTCGCGGGCCAGTCGCGCCAGAGTCGCTGCGGTTTCGGTGTCAGCCAAGGACTCGCGCGCAAGCAGATCGGTGAGGAGCGCGGCGAGATGGGACGGTGGTTCGCCGGCGGCCAGAGCGGCCAGGCGCTCGTGCATCTCACGCAGCTGCCCGCCGCGAGCCTCGACCGCGCGCGCGACGTCCAGACGGCACTTCTCGAGATGATCACGACACCGCTCGACCTCCGCTTCGGCGGCCGCGATCGTCGCCGGATCCCACTGCGCGCGATCGGTCTGCGGAGTGGGGTGCTCCACCGAACCGCATACGGGGCAGGGGTCTCCGTCGGTCAAGGTCTCGGCCAGCTCGGCGGCGAGGTCGCCGAGTCGGGCTCGCTGGCCGGCGATCAGGGTCTCCTGGGCGAGGACCAATGCGGCCGTGGCATCCGACTGCGCACCTTCGGCTGCCGTGAGCCGGACCGACGAGGTGGCCAGCGCGTGCTGAAGGCGCTGCATCGCGTCGGCCTCACGGCGCCGTGATGCCCACAGCGGGGCCGAGCCCGCGACGGCGACGAGTGCGGAACAACGCGTTCGTGCCGCCGCCTGCTGGGTCGCTGCCGTCGCCGCCTCCGACTGCAGCTGAACCGCCGTCTCTCCGGCACGCGCCACCGCTTCGGCGAGATCGACGATCTCGGCGGCCAGCGCGCGTGCCTGCTCCACGTTGCGGCCCAGGTCCGCGAGGCTCCGGGCGCCGCTCTCCAGCGTGGGGACCAGGCCGGCCGCGGCATCCGGGTCGAGCCCGGCCCCCGCGGCCGACTGCCGCGCCGCCTGCAGGCGTGAAACGGCCTCGGCCGCGATCCGTTCGGCCGAGGCAACCGCCGCCAGCTCGGCCCGCAACCCCGCCGCGGCCAGCCCGTCGGCCGCCCGCTGCCGGAGGACCTCGATCCGGGTGGCATCCTCGCGCAAGCGCGTGAGAGCGTCAGACGCCACGCGCGCCCGAGCCCGCAACCCGGCGATGCGCTCGGCCTCGTCCCGACGGGCACCCGCGGCCTGCTCCTGGGTCTCGGCTCGCTGGAAAGCGCCGAATTCGTCACCCGCCCAGGCCGACAGTGCCTCCTCGAGCCGCGGCACGAGGCCCGCCCATTCCCCGACGGGCACCGCCGCGAACGCGAGTTCGTCGGCATCGGACAGGGGAGCCAGCGCCGCCGGGGGCGCAGTGGCCAAGACGTCGGTCAAGGTCGCGATCTGGTGGTGCAGCGCCTGCTGCGCCGCGGCGACCTGTTGCGTCAGCGTCCGCCGCCGCTCGGCGAACCAGGACTCCAGTGTCGTGAAGCGCTCGACGTCGAAGAGCCGCTCGAGCAGGGCGCGGCGCGCCTCGGGTGTGGTGTGCAGGAAGGCAGCGAAGTCGCCCTGGGGGAGCAGCGCAACGCGCCGGAACTGGTTCAGGCCCATCCCGAGCAGATCCTGCAGCACCTCGGCCGCCTCGTCGATGCGCGTGCTCGCCGGCCGCCACTGGCTGCCCGCGAACTCGCTCAACGTCACGGTCGACTGCACGCGCACCTGTCCGGTGCCGCGCCGCTTGGGCCGGGTGAACTCCGCGGTGCGCTCGACCCGCAGCCGCCGGCCGGCCGCGGTGAACTCCAGGCGCACCCGCGGCGGGCAGTCGGGTTCGGCGAGTTCGCTGCGCAGGCCGCGGGCCTGCCGGTCGCCCGGGACGTCGGAGAAGAGGGCGAAGCAGATCGCGTCCAGCAGGCTGGTCTTGCCGGCCCCGGTCGGGCCGTGCACGAGGAAAACCCCGGCCCCGGACACATCGTCGAAGTCGATCTCCTGGCGCGCGACGAACGGCCCGAAGGCCTCGACGCTGAGATGGTGCAGTATCATGCCACCCCGGATGCCGGCGTGACCACACCCTCCTCCTCCCGCACCGCGCGACCGACCCGACTCGCCTCGACCGCCTCGCGCAACAGCCGGCGCTCCCCGGGCCCCGCAGCGACACCACCGCGCACATGGGCGAGGAAGTCGCAGCAGATGTCGAGGTCGCTGCGGTCGGCGACCCGGGCGGCATAGGTGCGGCGCTCCTGCCCGAAGCCGCCCTCGGGTTGCCATTCGAGCTTGATCGCGTGCGGGAACCGGCGCCGGATCCGGTCCATGGCGCCCAGCGGACGCACCGGATCGGTGAGGGTGACGGCGACGAACGAAGCCTCGGCGGCGGCATACTGCGGCTGCGTCAGCAACTCCTCCAGCCGGCCCCGCAGCACCGCCAGCGCCCGCTCGACCGGCGCCCGGACCAACTCGACCCGCGGCGCGGCCATACCCTCGATCTCGACGACGGCATAGCCCTTGACGTGCCCGGCCTCACCGAACGACATCGCCACCGGCGACCCGCTGTAGTGGACGTTCGGACCCGCCTGCTGGCGACCGTGGAGGTGACCCAAGGCGGCATAGGACACCCCGGCGAAGGTCTCGACCGGCACGGCGGCGACCCCGCCGATGGAGATATCGCGTTCGGACTCACAGGAGAGGCCACCGGAGACGAAGGCGTGCCCCATCACCACCGACGGCCCGCCCCGGGACGCAAGATCCGCGCGCACCCGCGTCATCGCCGCCTCGAGGACGGCCGCGTGCGAGCGCCTTGACGCCTGCAGGGCGTCGGCGGTCAGCGCCGGCTCGAGATAGGGGAGGGGGTAGATCGCGACCCCGGCGACGAGCACCGGCGTGCCCACCTCCGCGAGCGAGGTCCGCACGTGCAGGCCGGCACGCTGGAGCAGCCGGGAGGCGAAACCCAGGCGGATCGCCGAGTCGTGATTGCCGCTGGTGACCACGACCTGGGCACCGGCGTCGACGAGCCGCTCGAACGTCTCCGACAACAGCGTGACCGCATCGGGATTGGGGAGCGCCTTGTCATAGACATCACCGCTGACCAGCACAGCATCGACCTGCTCGCGGCGCACCGTCGCCACCAGATCGTCGAGCACGAGCGCCTGGGCACCGAGCAGCCCGACGCCACCGAGGGAACGCCCCAGGTGCCAGTCGGAGGTGTGCACAAGCCGCATGTCCTGCAGGCTAGGAGAGCCCACCGACAACCCTGCGGATTTGCCCCGGTGCGCCGCCCGCGACCCGCCGTGGGGGCGCGATTCCAGCCAGCTGTCAAGACAAGCCGCCGCTGGGGCCCCGGGTGTGGTTCGCTTGAGCGCATGGGTGCGGAGGTCGATGCCAAGAGCTACAGCCGCGAAGAGCGACAGCGCTACCGCGAGAAGGTGCGCCAGAACCTCGACGTCTTCGAGCGCATGCTCTCCAACAGCAAGTTCGAGTTCGAGAAGCCGATGACCGGCATGGAACTCGAACTCAACCTCGTCGACGGCGACTTCCAGCCCCGGTTCGCCAACCTCGATGTGCTGGCCGCCATCGCCGACGCCGATTTCACGACCGAACTGGCGCAGTACAACATCGAGATGAACGTCCGGCCGCGGCCGCTGCCGGGCGACGCGGCCCTCGAACTCGAGGAGGACCTGCGCCGGGCGCTGAACAATGCCGAGCAGAAGGCCCACAGCGCCGAGGCGCGCATCGTCCCGATCGGGATCCTCCCGACGATCATGCCCGAGCACTTCGAGGGCGACTGGATCACGGACAACAACCGCTATTGGGCCCTAAACGACTCCATCTTCTATGCCCGCGGCGAGGACATCTACCTCGACATCGAAGGCCCGACGGGGGAGCGGGTGTCGACCTACAGCGACACCATCGCCCCGGAATCGGCGTGCACCTCGATGCAATTGCACCTGCAGGTCGCGCCCCAGGATTTCGCCGCCTACTGGAATGCCGCCCAGGCGATCGCGGGCCCGCAGCTCGCGCTCGGGGCCAATTCGCCCTTCTTCTTCGGCAAGCGCCTGCACGCCGAGACCCGCATCGAGCTCTTCAAGCAAGCCACCGACACCCGCTCGATCGAGTTGAAGAACCAGGGCGTGCGCCCGCGAGTCTTCTTCGGCGAGCGCTGGATCACCTCGATCTTCGACCTGTTCGAGGAGAACGTCCGATACTTCCCGGCCCTGCTGGCCGAGTGCAGCGACGAGGATCCGCTCGCGCAGCTCGACGCCGGCATCGCGCCGAACCTGCCCGAGCTGCGCCTGCACAATGGCACCGTCTATCGCTGGAACCGCCCGATCTACGACGTCGGCGGCGGCAGGCCGCACCTGCGTGTCGAGAACCGTGTGCTGCCCGCCGGGCCGTCGATGATCGACGTGCTCGCCAATGCTGCCTTCTACTACGGAGTGGTGCGCACGCTCGCCGACGATGACCGACCCGTATGGTCGCGGATGAGTTTTGCTGCGGCAGAAGAGAATTTCCGCCGCTGCTCTCGCGACGGCATCGACGCGCGCATCTACTGGCCGGGTTTCGGCGAGGTGCCGGCGGACGAGTTGGTGCTGCGTCACCTGCTCCCGATGGCCCACGAGGGATTGGCCGTATGGGGTGTCTCGCAGGCCGTGCGCGACCGCTATCTCTCGGTGATCGAGGGACGGTGCACCACCGGGATCAACGGCGCCGTATGGCAGTCCGAGACGGTCGCGCACCTGGAGGCCCGGGGGATGGAGCGGCCCCAGGCGCTGCGCGAGATGCTCTCGCGCTATATCGAGCACGTGCACGGCAACGAACCGGTCCACACCTGGCCCCGGGCCGAGTGATCCCTACTCGGGCAACGCCGGAAGGCGGTTCCACGTGCGCACGGACGGGAACTCCTTGTCGTACTGGAGCACGCTGACCGAGCCCGCATCGAGCAGCAGCTGCGCCGCGAAACGGACCTCCTGACGCAGCCATACGGTCGTCAGGATCCGCAGCGCGTGGCCGTGACCGATGAGTGCGACGTCCCGCTCCGCGAGCACCGGCATCGCCTTGGCGATGATCCGCGACATCCGGGCCGCGACCTCCTCGACCTGCTCGCCCGGCGTCGCCCCGGGTTGCACGCCGTGGGTGAACACCGACCAGTCGTAGCCCAGCTCGGCCCGGATCTCCTTGGTGGTGCGGCCCTCGGCCGAGCCGTAGTCCCACTCCACGAGGTCGGGGTCGGTCTCGGCGTGCAGGCCGGCGAGTTCGGCGGTGCGGGCCGCCCGCTGCAGGGGAGAGGCGAGGATGAGACCGAAGTCGTAGCCGCCGAGGAGGCTGCCGGCGGCGTGGGCGAGTTCCTCGCCGTGCGCCGTCAGCGGCAGATCGGTCAGGCCGGTGTGCTGGCCGGACTTCGACCACTCGGTCTCGCCGTGCCGGAGCAGGACCAGCTTGCCCTTGGGCGGTTTTTCGGGACTCATGGAAGTCGACCCTAAGGCCTGTTCGGTAGCGTGCCGCCCATGGCTGACATCGAATCGACGGGTCCCGGCCTCGGGCACCGGGAGATCAGTTTCACCCGCACCGACCAGGGACGGTATGCCGCCCGCAACGCCAGGGGTGGCGAGCTGGCGTTCGGGTCGGGAGACGACACCGACTTCACTCCCGTGGAGTTGCTGCTCGTCGCCATCGCCGGATGCAGCGCCGTGGACGTCGACCTGATCACCGGCAAACGCGCTGACCCCACGCGCTTCGAGGTCACCGCGACCGGCACCAAGGTGCGCGACGAGCAGGGAAACCGCCTGCAGGACATCACGATCAGCTTCACCGTCGAGTTCCCCGAGGGGGAGGCCGGCGACCGTGCCCGGGAGATGCTGCCGAGAGCGATCGAGATGTCGCACGACCGGCTGTGCACCGTCTCCCGGACGGTGCAGATCGGCACGCCGGTGACGATGAGGGACACATCGGCGGGGGTTGGCTGACCACCATGGCAAAGCTGCTCGCGAGTGTCAGAATGGGCGCCATGCCCGGTGCCCCGACCGCTGTTCATGCCGCCATCGATCGGCTCCTCTCTCGCCTCGACGCCGAGCATCGTGACGAGTTCGCCGATCGCGTGGACCGGTGGTGGCCGGATGTCGAGTCGGGTGTCACGGCCCTCTATGGCCAGACCCACGACATCGAGACCTTGTGCGTCGACCTGATCTCGCGTGCCGCGCGAGCCTTCGCCGATCGCGACCCCGAGCTGCACCGGCTCGACCGCATCAGGATGCTCACACCCGACTGGCTGCAACAGCCCGGGATGGTCGGATACGCCTGCTACACAGAGCGGTTCGCGGACGACCTGCAAGGGGTCGCCACGCACTTGGACTATCTCGGAGAGCTCGGTGTCTCCTATGTCCACCTGATGCCGCTGCTGCGTCCTCGGGAGGGTGACAGCGACGGCGGGTATGCCGTGGCGGACTATCGCTCGGTCCGGCCCGACCTCGGCACCACCGAGGACCTGCGCAACCTCGCTCGCCAGATGCGCGCGCACGGCATGTCGCTCGTCATGGATCTCGTGCTGAATCACGTTGCACGCGAACATGTCTGGGCGGAGAGGGCCCGCGCGGGGGAGAAGGAGTATCGCGACTACTTCTATATCTACCCCGACCGCACCAAACCGGACGAGTACGAAGCGACCCTGCCCGAGGTCTTCCCCGACTTCGCCCCCGGCAACTTCACATGGGACGAGGACGTCGAGGGCTGGGTGTGGACCACCTTCAACGAATGGCAGTGGGACGTCAACTGGAGCAACCCCGCGGTCCTCGGCGAATACGCCGACATCATCCTCTTCCTCGCCAACCTCGGCGTCGAGGTCATGCGCCTGGACGCCATCGCGTTCACGTGGAAGCGGGTGGGCACCAACTGCCAGAACCAGCCCGAGGTGCACGACCTGACGCAGGTCCTGCACGCCCTCTCGCGCATGGCCGCACCGGCGGTGGCCTTCAAGGCCGAGGCGATCGTCGGCCCTCGCGACCTGATCCAATACCTCGGCACCGGCACCCACGTCGGCAAGGTGAGCGATCTGGCATACCACAACTCCCTCATGGTGCAGGCGTGGTCGATGCTCGCGGTCAGCGACACCCAACTGACCCGACAGGCGCTCCGGGCGCTCCCGTCGACACCCAGCACCGGCACCTGGATCACCTACGTCCGCTGCCACGACGACATCGGCTGGGCGATCGACGACCGCGACGCGGAAGCCGTGGGGCTCAACGGTTTTCTGCACCGGCGCTTCCTCGCCGACTGGTATGCCGGGGACGTCGCCGAGTCGTGGGGCCGGGGCATGGTCTTCCAGTTCAACGAAGAGACCGGCGACAAGCGCACGAGTGGCACCGCGGCCTCCCTGGCCGGTCTGGAGGCGGCCCGCAACGACGACGAGATCCAGCATGCGCTGGCGCGCGTCTTCCTGATCCACGCGCTCGCCTACGGCTGGGGCGGCATCCCCGTGATCTGGTCCGGAGACGAACTCGGCACGCTCAACGACCCCATCTGGGCCGCGGAACCAGGTCACGCCGAGGACAACCGGTGGGCGCACCGGCCGCGACTGGACTGGCAGGCCGCCGAGCGACGCGGCGATCTGCGCACCCGGGAGGGGAAGATCTTCCAGGGCCTGGCGCACCTGGCCAAGGTCCGCGCTTCCCTGCCGCAGTTGCACGCCTCCGCCGAGTCCCGGATCTACGGTGAGCACATCGATCGAGGGCTGCTCGCGACCCTGCGCAATCACCCCTCCGGACCAATGCTGTGCATCTACAACGTCACCGAGGACTGGCGTCCCTTCCCGGGCATGGAGTTCGAGCCGATCGGCTTCACCAACCCGGTGAACGCCCTGGGCAACAACCACCCGGTGGCCATCGGCGAGGACGGCTACATCTGGCTGTCGCCCTTCGCTGCGTGGTGGGTCGTCGATCAGCCGGTGGGCTGACCGACCCGCATCCGTTCGGACCCGGTCAGACGAAGACGAGCGTCGGCAGGTCAGCGGCGCCGACCCCGGACAGCGCAGCCACGACGGCGACCCGGTCGGGAGCGGTCACGTGCGCCGAACCGGCCCGGGCGGCATACCCCGTGCCGTGCAGCAGCGTGCACTCCTCGGCGCGCAGGGTGACAGCGGTGGTGGCGTCAGTGGCGGCGGCAGTCGTGGCGATCATCTGGATTCCGTTCTCTCAGGTGGTTTTTCGCGTCCATCTGAGAATCGCGGGCCTTCCTGTGACCGGGCTGTGACTCGGCCAGAACTTGCCTGAGAGAGAGATCAGCCGCTTACGCGAACTGCTCCGCGCGCTTGACCAACTCCTCCAAGCCGGCCTCCGCGGGGTTGCGGGGCTTGGCCGGGTGGATGATCGCGACCTGACAGTTCTCCGCGGCCTGCACCAGTTCGGCGTAGGTGCCGGCGTCGGGGTCGGCGATGAATGCCTGCCGGTTCTCGTTGTAAGCGAACATCCTGTCGTTGATCAGCGTGCACTCGTTGCACGTCGAGCAGCGCAGGGTCTCAATCCACGGCAGGTAGGGGTCGCGGGCGACCGGTTCGTGATCGTCGGGATCCGGCGCTCCCGGCTCTCCCGGCTCTCCGGTGGGCGGGGTGGTCGTGGCCACCGGACCGGGAGCCGGTGCCGGCGCCGGTGCCTCTCGCGCCGCATCGAGCTCGGCCTCAAAAAGGGCACGTTGGCGGGCGAGTTCGCGTGCGACGTGGGAGTTGTGGACGCCGCCGAGTTCCTGCAGGCGCCGCCACTGTTCGACGTCGCGCTGGGCCCGGTGCACCAGGGGCCGGTCCACGAACACTCTACTCAGCCGGTCGTCGCGGTCGACCATGAGCACATAGGGCAGTTCGTCGGTCCAGATGCCGGGGTTGGACGCGAAGTGCTCGGCAAAGGGCGCGATCGTCCCCTCCGACCGGTCCGGCCCGGCGATGGCCAGGTGCGGCTGCATACGGGCGTCGCCGGCCCAGAAATCCGCTGCCGTGAACGGGAGTTCCAGCGTGACGCGTTGCAGCTGCTGGTCCGCGTAGCTCACGCGATGCACCGGCCAGTCGAGATCGGTCTGCGGGTTGCATCCGAGCGAGAGACGGTCCGCCCAGGTCTCGCCCGCAGACGGGTCGTAACAGAAGGCGGGGAAGACGCGGGCCTCGGTGGCGGCGGCCGACGCAAGATAGGGCGGCAGGGCGCCGAGCCACTGCCCTCCACCGGAATAGACGACGAAGAGGGCGGCACCCGGCAGGCGAGAGCCGGCGACGATCCGCTCGCGCACGTGGAACAGGCCCGCGCTGGCGGTCTGCAGCACGAACGCCTCGCCGGCTGCGAGGACGTAGCGCCCGAGCTTGCGTGCCGGCACGCCGCCGCCGGGCGATCGCTCCTTGGAGGAGGTGCCGCGCAGCAGGTCGTTGACCTGGACGAGAACCTTGACGGGTATGCCGGCGGCCAGGGCGTCGAGGAGGACCACGCTCTGCTCGGCCGTCATGGCCTCGGCGTCGATCTCGACGAGGTATTTCGGGAACAGGTCGAGGATGTCGCTCTCGAGGTCCTCGACATCCCACTTCGCGAAAAGCGCGTCGTGCACCTCCTCGCGGTAGCGGCCGTCGGCCTCCATCTCCGCGACGACCAGCGCCTTGGCCAGTTCGGCGGTGGCCGCAAACCGCTCCTGGTATGCCGTGACCGCAGCCACCGGATCGGTGTAGACGAATTCGAAGAGGTCCCCGTCGCCGTCGATGTCGTCTTCGTCCGGCACGAACCGCTGGGCGTCGAGCACCCCCAGGAGCCGTTGGACCCGCTCGCGGCGCGCATCCGAGAGCAGGGTCGCCGGCCGGTTGCCGGTCAGCAGCCGTGACAGCGCGTCGGCGTCCAGTTCGGCGCCGACCACGGGCCCCAGGGACTGGGCGAGCCGGTCGGGCCGCAGGCCCGCCACCGAGTTGGCCTGTTCGGCGGCGAGGATGTCGCCGAGCTGCTGGCGGAGCCGCTCGATCCGCGCGGCCAGCCGGTCGGTCCGCTCCTGCTGCACGAGCCGCCAGAGGTGGCCGACGACCTGTCGGGAGCTGTCTGCGGTGCAGGCGACGAGTTGCCCGTCGATGCGCAGGGCTGCCGTCAGGCGGGCCAGGCTGTCCGCAAGGTGCTCGTCGCCGCCCGCAGCGACGAGTGACGTGGCAGCTGCGGCCCAGACGTCCGCAAGCCGTTGGGGCCCGTGGCCGGACCGGGCCCGGATCTCGGTCTCCAACGCCATGGCGTGGTGGCGGATCCGGTCGGAGTCGGGGGCGTCGCCCATCTCGGCGAGTAAGGCGTCGACGAGTCCCGACAGCGACTGCAGCGCGTTGGTGGCGTCGCGGTCGTCGGTCAGCACCAGCGGATAGTCGTAGCGGAGCCGGTCGAGATCGCCGTATGCCGCAAAGTGGGCCGACCGCAGCCCCAAGCCGTCGACGTCACCGAGACCGGTCCCCATCCGGTGTCCGGTCAGATAGAAGGAGGCGCGGTTCTGCTGGCCGTTGCGCACTCCGGTGGTGGGCGTTTGGGCCGCTGCCGCGAGATGCCGTGTGTCAGTCATCGACGCCCCCACCTTCGCCGTCGCTGACCACGGCGAACCGGTCGAACTCCTCATCGAGCAGCTGACGCACCGCCGCGGGCGAGTGGGTGGTCTCGGCCCGAACGAGTTCGTCGTAGCGGGGCACCGTGGGATCGTGGAAGAGAACCCCTATCGGGATCGGATCGTGTTGCGAGGCAAGCTCTCTGGCCCGGTGAATATCGCTCGGGTCGTGATCGAGGCGGGTCGGATAGAGCGAGGCGAGGCCCGACGAGAATGCCGGCATGCCCTCGTGATGCAGCAGCTGCACTCGGGAAGGGTCGAGCAGCCAGGGCTCGAAGTTGTCGGGCATCCATTCGGGGCAGCGCTGGACGATGCGGATGAAGGAGAGTCCGTCGTGGTTAAAGGCCGCTTGCAGGATGGCGTAGAGCACCTCAGGGATCCAGTCGGCGGCCTGGGCCACGAAGGAGACGTTCTGGACGCCGAGGGTGACGGTCAGGGGATTGAGCCCTTCGAGGAAGGACCCCTGCGGGGTCGTATTGCTGCGGGTGCCGCGTGGTGAGGTCGGGGACGCCTGCTTCTTGGTCAGCCCGTAGATCTGGTTGTCGTGCACCATCACGACCATCTTCATGTTGTAACGGATGGCGTGGATCCAGTGTGCCGCACCGATACTGAAGCAGTCGCCGTCGCCGGAATTGACGAAGACGTTCAGGTCCGGGCGCGCGATCCGCACGCCCTCGGCGACCGGCAGCGCACGCCCGTGGATGCCGTGGAATCCGTAGGTGTTCATATAGTGCGGCAACCGGCTCGAGCAGCCGATGCCGGAGACGAAGACCGTCTTCTCCGGCCGCAGCCCTTCGTCGCGCAGCAGGCGCTGCAACGCGGCGAGGACCGCATTGTCTCCGCATCCGGAGCACCACCGCGGCACGCCCTTCTGGAAGCCCTCGATCTCGACGCGCTCGTCGTAGAGGCGTAGCAGGCATTCCGCGGCGCTGGCGTGGGTGAGGTCGAGGTGGTCGAGATCGGTCATCGCTGGTCCAGCTTCCTGAGCATGGCGGCGTGCACGCGGCCCGGTTTGAGCGGTTGCCCGCCCACTTCGCTCCAGGTGTCCACGTCGAGGAGATAGCGCGAGCGCAGGAGCATCGCCAGCGCGCCATAGCGGCGGTTCGACTCGTCGATGAGGGTCTCGTCGCTCCGGTCACTCCAGTTGCCCTCGACGGTCATGACCGCGTCGAAGCGTTCCATGATCTCCCGCAGCCCGGGTGGCAGCGGGTTGAGGAAGCGCAGGTGCAGCGCGGACACCTGCCGGCCCTCGGCGCGGGCCCGGTCGACGGCTTCCTCGATAGCGCCCTTGGTCGAGCCCCACCCGACGACGAGCAACTCTCCGGAGTCGTCACCGTAGATCGTTGGAGGCTTCAGACTCCGTTGCAGCGCAGCGAGTTTCAGGCTGCGCGCGCGGATGCCCTCCTCGTTGGCCGCTGGTTCGTATGCGACGTGTGCGGACGCGTCGTGCGCGAGTCCGGTGAGCGTGTACATGCCGCCCGGCTGGCCCGGGATGAACCGGCGCGACAGCCCGGTGGTGGCGTCCCAGGCATACGGCTGCATCGCCTCCGGCACCTGGCTCTGATCGATCGGGGGAGCGAGCCAGGCCGGGTCGAACTCGGGACGGGCGAACGGCTGCTGGGCCGTGGCCAGGCTGGCGTCGGACAGCACGACGACCACGACATTGAACGTCTCCGCGATGCGCCGGGCCGCGATGACCGAATAGAAGCAGTCCTCGATCGTGCTGGGGGCGATGACGACCTTCGGGGCGTCGCCGTGGCTGCCGAAGATCGTCGTCAACAGGTCGCCCTGCTCGACCTTCGTCGGCTGTCCGGTGCTGGGGCCGCCGCGTTGGACGTTGACGACGACGAGCGGGATCTCGCCCATGACGGCCAACCCCAGGGCCTCCTGCTTGAGGGAGTATCCGGGGCCGGAGGTGATCGTCACCGCGCACTTGCCGACGAAGGAGGCGCCGATGGCGAACGTGGCGGCGGCGATCTCGTCCTCGGCCTGGTGGACGATGCCGCCGACCTTGGGGAAGATCTCGCTCAGATAGTGCGAGGCAGAGGTGGCCGGCGTGATCGGGTACATGGCGCAGATCTCCATGCCCGATGCGACGACCCCGAGGGCCAGGGCCGTGTTGCCATTGGTGACGACCTGGCGCCCGCCGGCCGCGACGGCCGGGATGTGGAAGGCCAGGTCGAGGTTGGAGCGGGCCCAGGTGTAGCCGGCGACCAGCAGGTTGGTGTTGGACTCGATCAGCGCCGCCGACTTCTTGCGGAAGGTCGTTGCGACCTGCTCGCGTGCGAGGCCGAGGTCGAATTGATAGATGGCACAGAGCATTCCGAGCGCGAACATGTTCTTGCCGCGCCGTGGGTCGGCGACGAGCTTGCGGCACTCGCGTTCCATCGGGATCTCGATAAGGCGATAGCCGGCCGCCTCCAGCGCGTCATAGGTCTCCCCGTATGCCTGGCGGATGCGCGGATCGCGATGCTCGCGCCACATGTCTTCGAGCAGGATGATGCAACCGGGCTTGAGTTCCTTCATGTGCACCCGGCCGAGCAGCACCTGCTCGTTGAAGGCGACGACCAGGTCGGCCTCGTCGCCGCCGTTGGTGATGCGCTGCGATCCCAGTCGGATGCGGTTGCCGCTCGCGCCGGCGACGCTGCGGGCCGGGGGCTGGATCTCGGCGGGGATGATCTCCACCGTCCAGACGCCATTGCCCGCGCGCGCGGCGATGGCCCCGAACGACTGCCCGCACCGCTGCGCGCCCTCGCCGGAGTCGCTGATGATCTCCACGACGTGTTGCGAGATCTCCGTTATCTCCTCAGCCGCCGGTCTGCCGGTTGCTGGGTCGCCGTCCCGCCTGAGGTGATCGTCGAGGGAAAGGGTCATGGGAGTGCCGCCACCTCTCGCACGCGGGCGTGGCCGCGCTCGTGCGCGGCAATGCCGAAGATCCGTTCTTCGCCGTCGTCGTAGCGCCGGCGCACGTCGCGGATGCCGAGATGGCGCACGATGCCGGCCGCGGCCTTGCGGCCGGCGCCCATCGCTTCGATGACGGTCGCGGCGCCGGTGACGATATCGCCACCGGCGAAGACGCCGTCGATGGACGTGGCCAGGTCGTCGTCGGTCTGCAGATAGCCCCACCGGTTCAGCGTCAGCTTCGAGGTCTGCCCGATGATCGGGTTGGCGTTGGTGCCGATCGCGAAAACGACTTGGTCGCAAGGGAATTCGAACTCACTGCCGGGGATGGGCACGGGCCGGCGGCGGCCGGAGTCGTCCGGCTCACCGAGTTCCATGTGCACGCAACGCATCGCCCGGACATTGCCCGCGCCGTCGTCGAGCACGGCCACCGGGTTGGTGAGCCAGTGGAACTCGATGCCCTCCTGCTCCGCGTGATGCACCTCTTCGGCCCGGGCGGGTGCCTCGGTGCGCGAACGGCGATAGATGCAGTGCACCTGCTCGGCGCCGAGGCGCAGACAGACGCGCATCGCGTCCATGGCGGTGTTACCGGCCCCGACGACGGCGACCTGCTTGCCGAGGGGAATCGGGGTGTCGTGGACCGGGAAGTCGCGGGCCTGCATCAGGTTGGCGCGGGTGAGGAGTTCGTTCGCCGACAGCACACCGCCGAGCGAGTCGCCGGGGATGCCGAGCATCGTCGGGTAGCCGGCACCGGTGCCGATGAAGACGGCGTCGAACCCGAGGTCATCGAGCATCTGCTCGATGGTGAAGAGCCGTCCGACGACGGTGTTGCACTCGAAGCGCACCCCGAGCTTCTCGAGGTTGGCGACCTCGGCGTCGATGACCTCCCCGGGCAGCCGGAAGTCGGGGATGCCGTAGCGCAGCACGCCCCCGGGCAGGTGCAGCGCCTCGAAGACCGTCACCTGGCAGCCCGCCTTGGCCAGGTCGGCTGCGCACGCCATGCCCGCCGGCCCGGAGCCGACGATGCCGACCCGGTATGCCGTGGGGGAGATGTAAGGGCGGCGCGCCCAGTCGTTCGCAATGGCCAGGTCGCCGACATACCGCTCCAGCCGCCCGATCGCGACCGGCTCCAGGCTCTCACCGACCGTGCAGACCCCTTCGCATTGGTTCTCCTGCGGGCAGACGCGTCCGCACACGGCCGGCAGCAGGTTGGTCCGGGCGATCGTGTCGTAGGCGCCCTGGTGGTCCTCGTCGCAGATCTGCCGGATGAAGCCCGGAATGTCGATCGAGACCGGGCATCCGCGCACACACGGCTGGTCAGCGCAGAAGAGACAACGCTGGGCCTCGCGGGCGGCCTCCGACGCGTCATACCCGAGATTGACCTCGACGAAGTTCCTCGCGCGTTCCAGCGGCGGTTGCTCGCGCACCGGAGTGCGCTCCTGGGGGATGCTGCGGATGGTGCGTTTCGCGGCCACGGTCAGCCCCGCGCGTCGGGGAGGGCGGAGGCCAAGCTGGCGGCCTGTGTGTGCTCGGCGCGGCGGCATACCGTCTCCCACTGCGCCATCGCCTCGGCCTCCTCCTCGCCGTAGCGGCGCAGCCGCGAGGCCAGGTCGTCGAAGTCGACGCGGTGGGCGTCGAAGTCCGGCCCGTCGACGCACGCGAACTTCACCTCACCACCCACGCGCACGCGGCAGCCGCCGCACATCCCCGTGCCGTCGACCATGATCGGGTTGAGGCTGACGCTGGTGCGTATGCCGTGCGGCCGGGTCACTTCGGCGCACGCTCGCATCATCACCGGCGGCCCGATGGCGATCACTTCGCTGGTCTCCGGGTGGGCTTCGATCGCCAGCCGCAAGCCGTCGGTCACCATCCCCTGGGTGCCCGCCGAACCGTCGTCGGTGCAGAGGATCAACTCGTCGCACACGTCGCGGAACTTTTTCTCCCAGAACACCAAATTGCGGTTGCGGAAGCCGAGGACGCCGATGACCCGGGCGCCCGCGTCGTGCCAGGCACGTGCCTGCGGATAGACCGGCGCGACCCCCAGACCGCCACCGACACAGACGATGGTCGGTGGGGCACCGGAACGGGTGCTCGCCTCGATAGGGGTGGGTATGCCGAGTGGTCCGGCGATGCCGTGCAGGCTGGTGCCGACCTGGCAGAGTCGTTGCATCTCCCGGGTTGACTTGCCGACCGCCTGGATGACGAGGGTGATCGTGCCGGCGGCGGCGTCGAAGTCGGCGATCGTCAGCGGGATGCGCTCACCCTCGGCGTGCGACATGACGATGACGAACTGTCCGGGACGGGCGGCCTTGGCCATGAGCGGGTGGCGCACCGTCAGGCTGAAGGTGACCGCGGAGATGTCCTCACGCTCGACGATCGGGAAGGCGCTGGCCCAGTGACCGGCGGTCGAACGCGCGGAGTCGTTCGCTTCGGAGTTCTGCTTCGCTGCGGGGTTCTGCATGGTGGCACCGTCCGTCACATCGCGCGGGCCGGTGCGGGGGGACACCCGAAGCGAGGCCGCCTGGCCGACACCGGGCTCGCCCTTGCTCTCTCCCGTGCAGCCTACTCCTGGGCAGGGGTGATCGACGGCGCTTCGACCGCGACCGACAAGACGCCCTGTCCTCGGTGCGGGCCGACGTGCTAGACACTGAGCCATGGCTGAAACAGCATTCAAGGGCAATCCCGTCAACACCGTCGGCGACCTCCCCGCGCCCGGAGCCGCCGCTCCCGAACTGAACCTCACCGGCACCGACCTCGGCGACATCACCCTGGCCGGGCTGGCCGGGCGCCGGGTCGTGCTGAACATCTTCCCGAGCGTCGACACCGGCGTGTGCGCCGCCAGCGTGCGCAAGTTCAACGAACTCGCCGCCGGCCTCCACAACACCACCGTCGTGTGCGCCTCGGCCGATCTGCCGTTCGCGCTGGGCCGCTTCTGCGGGGCCGAGGGCATCGAGAACGTCGTGTCCGGGTCGAGCTTCCGCAGCGACTTCGGCGATGACTACGGCGTGACGATGACGGACGGTCCGCTGCGTGGCCTCCTCGCTCGCTCGGTCGTCGTCGTCGACACCGACGGCAAGGTGCTGCACACCGAGCTGGTGCCCGAGATCACCACCGAACCCGACTACGACGCGGCGGTCGCCGCCCTCGGCTGACCGGTCGTTGGCAACCGCCCCGCGAGGATCAGCACCTCGGCGTGCGTCGTCTGCGGGAACATGTCGAACAGGCGCGCGGCTCGGACCTGGAAGCTCGGCATCCGGTCCAGGTCGCGCGCCAGCGTCTGCGGGTTGCAGCTCGAGTAGAGCAGGTATGCCGCGGGCCCGTTCTCGATCTGCGCGGCCAGGTCGGCGTCGAGGCCGCGCCTGGGCGGGTTCACGATCACGAGATCCGGTGCCGGCCAGCCGGATTCGGCCAGCACGCGGGCGGAGTCACCGGCTTCGAAGTGCACCTCGCCTCCGCGCTCGGCCGCGCTGATGCGAGCCGAGGCGATCGCCTCGGCGGAGACCTCCGAGCCGAAGACACGCCGCCCCGGTCCGGCCGCGTTGAGCGCGAATCCGCCCACGCCGCAATACAAATCCCACACGACAGTCGGGTCGAGGTCCGAAATCCATTCCCGGGCTTGGCGATACAGACCCTTTGTGACGGACGTATTGGTCTGGAAGAAGCTGTTGGGTCGCAGGTGCAGGCGGATCCCGTCGAGGTCCATGGGCAGGGTGTCGTCGTCGGTGAGGACGATCTCGTCGGCGCCTTCGATGACCGCTTTGTGTTCGGGCTGGATGTTGGCCGACACCACCCGCGTCCCGGGCACCTCACTGAGGAGACGCGGCAGCGCATCCCGGATCCGCGCGAGCTGACCGGTGCTGCGGAGCACGAACCGGACCATCAGCTCACCGGCGGGCGAGGTGGTGAGCAGGAGGTGCTTGAGTTCGCCGCGGCGTTTGGGCACGTCATACGGCAGCAGCCGCAGGTCCTCGACGATCCGGACCACAGGAGTCATGGCGGCCTGCAGCGGCGCTTCATAGAGCCCGCAGTCGCGCAGGTCCACACCTCGACCGCAGGCGTCGAGGATGCCGACCGTCACCTCGCCGGGCGCGCCGCCGGTGACGAGCTTGGCCTTGTTGCGAAAGCCGGATTCGGTGCCGGCGAAGGGATCTCGCCAGGCCGACGGTGCGACATGGGCGGCGAGAACGGCGGCGGCCGCGGACTGCTTGTCGCGGAGCTGATCGGCATACGGCATTCCCATGCGGGTGCACGAGCGGCACACGCCGGCGTCGTAGTAGTGACAGTCCATGGCAGGCCCAGGGTAGGCGAGAATCGGCGTGTGCAGATCCGCGTCCGCGTCAAGCCCGGGGCTTCCCGCACCCGCGTCGGCGGCCGATACGGCGAGGACCACCTCGTCGTCGCCGTGTCGGCGCCGGCTGTCGACGGCCGGGCCAACGAAGCGGTATGCCGTGCTCTCGCCGCGGCTTTCGGGCTCCGCCCGCGTCAGGTCACGATCGTCTCTGGAGTGACGGCGCGCAACAAGCTGGTGTCGCTCGACGGCGACGCCGAGGTCCTTGCGCGCCGCGTCACGGATCTCCTCGAGGCCTAGCGGGGCGCCGTCCCCGGCATACAGTTGGCGAATGGCCCGCCTGCTCGAAGTCCATCCAGTCGATCCGCAGCCGCGCGCGATCCAGCAGGCCGTCGCGCTGCTTCGCGAGGGCGGGTTGATCGCCTATCCGACCGACTCCGGCTATGCCCTCGGGGCGACGATGGGCAATCAGGAGGCCAAGGATCGCATCCACGCGATCCGCAGGCTGGACGACAAACACCATTTCACATTGGTGTGCAAGGACTTTGCCCAGTTGGGACAGTTCGTCTTCATAGACAACTCGGTCTTCCGGGCGGTCAAGGCGGCAACGCCCGGGCCGTATACCTTCATCCTGCCCGGCAGCAAGGACGTGCCGCGAAAACTGTTGCACACCAAGAAGAAGACCGTCGGCGTGCGCATCCCGGACAGCCGGGTGGTGCAGGCCCTCGTCACCGAGCTCGGAGAGCCCTTGATGAGCAGCACGCTGATCCTGCCCGGCGAGAGCGAGCCGATGACCGAGGGCTGGCTCGTCAAGGACGAGTTGGACCATGCGGTCGACATCGTCATCGACACGGGGGAGTGCGGCAGCGAGCCCACGACCGTGGTCGACTTCTCCTCGGACGAGCCTGAGGTGGTGCGGGTGGGCGCCGGCGACCCGCACCGCTTCGCCTGGTGATGCGGAAGTTCAATCCGGCTTCACGTTCTGGACCGGCTCTTGTAGGCTCGGCCGGGTGCGGCCCACGGACCTGCTCACCGTCTCCGAGGTCGCCCGCCGCAGCGGCGTGGCGCCGTCCGCCCTGCGCTATTACGAAGACCAGCAGCTGATCTCGGCGCAGCGGACCGCGGGCAACCAACGACGCTATGCGCGCACCGTTCTGCGGCGGCTGGCCTTCATCCGGGCAGCACGCACCATCGGACTCAGTCTCGACGAGATCCGCACCGAGTTGGATCGGCTGCCTCGCGGCCGCACACCGACCAAGGCCGATTGGCAACGGATCTCCCGGGGCTGGAGCGAGCGGATCGAGGAGCGCATCGCGGCCCTCGAGACGCTGCGCGACGGCCTGGACTCGTGCATCGGCTGCGGCTGCCTGTCGCTGCAACGCTGCAAGACCTTCAATCCGGATGACACCTTGGCCGACCTCGTGCCCGATGGTGCGGCCAAGTGGCCGGCATACCTGCGCGCGACCGACGCCGGTTGACGCATTGGGGGATTCGCGGCGGGACCGGACGCAATTCGTCCGGCAGATGTGGGACTGTCGTGGCATGACGGATCCGAAGCAGCAGCTCACGACGGCCGAAATCGACGACTCGGGCCTGGGTGACTGGCGATTGGTGTGCAATCGGCTCAAGGCGCGGTTCCGGACCGGGGATTTCGCCACGGGACTCGCGTTGGTCGACCGGATCGGGGCCGCCGCGGAGGCTGCGGACCATCACCCGGACGTCACGCTCACCTATCCCGAGGTCATCGTCGCCCTCTCCAGCCATGACGTGCGGGGGATCACCAGCCGCGATATCGAGCTGGCCCGCAAAATCAGCGAGTTCGCCGCCGAGATGGGCGTGTCCGCGGACGTGGGCGGCCTGACACAGCTCGAACTCGGGCTCGACACCGCCCGCGGCGATCAGCTGGCGGGCTTCTATGCCGCGCTGCTCGGCGGCGAGGTCAAGGACGGCGAACCGGTCGATGCCAGCGGCCAAGTGCCGACGGTGTGGTGGCAGGAGACGGATCGCGAGGACGACGAGTTCGCATTGCCGGCCGCCGGTCACGAGCAACGCTGGCACTTCGACGTGTGGGTCCCCGCTGACGACGCCGAGCGCCGGGTCCAAGCCGTCCTGGAGGCCGGTGGGACACTCGTCAGCGATGCGGCCGCACCGGCCTATTGGGTGGTCGCCGACGCCGACGGCAACCGCTCCTGCATCTGCACGCCCGCCGGTCGCTGAACCGCGGCCGGTGCGGATCGTCGTCCTCGGTGCGACGCCGCAGGGCAGCGGGGTCGCACTCGTCCGGGACGCCCTCGCGTCGCCCGTGGCGCGAGTCACCCGGTTGTGCCCGCGCTGCGGGAGTTCGCGTCACGGGCCGGTCATCGCAACGGGAGTCACTCCGCGGCTCTGGGTGTCGGTCAGCCACAGCCCGCAGGCCACCGTGGTCGTCCTCGACACCGCCGGCCCCGTCGGCGTCGACATCGAGCCCCTCGACCGCGCCGACGCGGCGGTGCTCGGGCAGTGGACGGCTACCGAGGCGGCGCTCAAGGCGACGGGCCGGGGCCTGGCCGACGACCCGGACTCGGTGCGCCTGCTCGAGGGGGACTGGGCCGGCGATTGCCTGCTCGAGGTGCCGGGCCCGGCCACTCCGTATCGCGTGCGCGTGACCCGGGTCGACGTGGCCGGCCACGCCGCGCGAGTGGCCCAGCTCATCCCAGCTCTGGCAGCGGGGCGGCATACACCCAGGTCTGGATGATCGAATCCACCTGCGGCACAGCACGATCCGCCGGTGCGTCCACGGAGCCGACGTGGGCGATCAGGTCGGGTGTCGTGACGACCCCGTAGGCATGGGCTGCCGTCCACGCGCGCACGGCGGCGAAGAACGACTCGTCTCCGAGCGCGAGCCGCAGGGCATGGACGGTCAGCGCGCCGCGCTTGTAGACGCGGTCGTCGAACATCCGGTCCGCTCCCGGCGCGCCGATGACGAGGTCCTGGGGGAGTCGCGAGAGCCGCTTCCACTGTTCGCGTGCCTGGTCCTCGACGCTGCGCATCCCGCGGTGCTCCGCCCAGAGCCACTCGCTGTAACAGGCGAATCCCTCGTGGAGCCAGATGTCCGCCCACGACCGTGCGGTCAGAGAGTTGCCGAACCACGAGTGCGCCAGTTCGTGGGCGACGAGCCGTTCGTTCTCCCAGGCCGGCGTGACGTGGTTGATCCCGAAACTCGCCAATCCCTGTGCCTCGAGCGGGATTTCGAAGGTGTCAGCGGCGACGACGGCACGATAGGCGCCGAACGGGTAGGGCCCGAACCACTCACTCATCGCCGTCACCATCGCGCCCTGATGCTCGAACGCGGACCCGGCCCCGATCCGCGCCCCCGCCGGCGCGACCACGTCGACCGGCACCGGTTGAGCGGCCAGGTGAGTGACGGCATACCGCCCGATCTGCACGCACGCGAGATACGGGGCCATCGGCTCCCGCTGCTCATACGTCCATGTCGTCCGGCCCGATCGTGTCCGCTTGTCGACCAGGGCGCCGTTGCCGACGAGGTGGTAGCCGCTCTCGACACTCATCGCGATCCGGTACGGCGCCTTGTCGTCGGCACGGTCGTTGCACGGGAACCACGACGGCGCACCGTGCGGCTGGGAGCCGACGAGCACGCCGTCGGTCAACTCCTCCCAGCCCGCGCGCCCGTCGGGGCCGGGCATCGGCCGGGGCTTGCCAGCATAGGCGACCGAGAGTCGTATGCGGTCGCCCCCGTCGGGCCGCAGGGTCACCTTGAGCCGAGAACCATTGTGGGAGTAGTTCTTGGCCTTCTGGCCGTCGATCAGGACCGAAGAGACGCGGAGCCCGTAGAGGTCAAGTTCGATGTCCCGACCGGCCTCGGCGAGCTGGACGTCGACATGCGCCCATCCGGACAGGTGATTGGTCGCCACCTTGTAGTCCAGCTCGAGCGTATAGGCGGTGGCGGACCAGCGGCGGTCGCCGTGGCCGGGCACATAGGGATCGGTTCCGGTGCGTGGCACCGTCACTCCTCGTCGGGGTCGTCGCGGTTGGTGTCGTGGGGGTCGAACGCCCTATCTTGCCTGACGGTCGGCTCCAACCAGGGGCCGATGGGGTTGCCGATCCAGCGCGTGCGGTCGGGCACGACCTCGCCGCGCATCACGAGGGACGCCGGACCGATCGTGGCGTGGCGCCCTATGACGGCGGCCGGCAGGACGACACTGTTGGGGCCGAGCGTGGCGCCGCGGTCGAGAGTGACGGTGTCCATGCGCAGCAACCGGTCGTGGAAGAGGTGGGTCTGCACCACGCAGCCGGCGTTGACGGTCGCCCCTTCCCTCAGGTCGATCAGATCGGGCTCGGGCAGCCAGTAGGTGTCGATCCAGGCGCCGTGCCCGATCCGGGCGCCCATGGCCCGCAACCAGTGCACGAGAACTGTTGTCCCGGTGGCCGGTTCGGCAAACCATGGCGCGGCGAGGCTTTCGACGAATGCGTCGGCGAGTTCGTTGCGCCACACGAACGAGCTCCACAGCGGGTGCTCGCCCGGGCGCACACGGCCCACCAGCAGCCACTTGGCGAGCACGGCGACCGCGGCGGCCACCAGCCCCGCGACCATGAACACCACCCCAGCCAGGACCGCTGCCAGCCACCACCCGCGGCCGGCGAGGGCGAGCAACGCGACGGTGACCAGGACGAGGAGTGCGGTGTGCGCGAGGACGGCGAGCAGGCGGCATACCTCGACGGCGCCGCGCAGGATCCGCAGACGCAACGCAGGCCGGTGGGTGCGGGCGGCGTCCACCTCGTCGCCTTGGCGGCGCAGCCGCTCCGGCGGACTCCCGACCCACGAGGTGCCGGCCTTGGCGCGTCCACGTCGCGGCGCGGCGGACAACACCGCGACGAGGCTCGCCTTGGGCACCTTGCGGCCCGGGGCAGCCATCCCCGAGTTGCCCACGAAGGCGCGTTTGCCGATCTTGACCGGCGCGACCCGCAGCCAGCCGCCGCCGAGTTCGTAGCCGCCGATCAGGGTGTCGTCGGCGAGGAAGGCACCCTCGCCGACGGCAGTGAGCTTCGGGATCAGGACGGCTGTGGAGACTTCGGCGTCCGCGCCGATGCTCGCGCCGAGGGAGCGAAACCAGGCCGGGGTGAGGCTGCTGGCATACAGCGGGTAGAGCCACCACCGGGCCTCGTCGAGGATCCGGAAGGTCGTCCACGCCTGCCAGGCCGGGCGTGAATGGATCGGGTGGTGGCCCTCGGCAAGACCGTTTCCGAGCAGCCGCACGAGGATCCAGACGGCTGCGACGAGGGTGGCTGCAGCAGCGAGGGTCGCGGGGGCGAGCCAGACCAGAGCGGCCCGTGCCGCCGCGCTACCGGAGTCGGCCGCCCGCACGTGGGGCCACAGCACACCGAACCCGACCAGGCCGGCGAGGAAGGGGAGGATGTCGATGAGCACGGCGGTGGCGGCATACGCGACGCGCCAACTCGGCCTGATGGGGGCGGGCCGGCTTTCCCACGGCCCGCGGGCCGGGGCGATCTTTCGGCTCGGTGAACCGGCCCAGTATTCGCCACGGCCGACCTCGCCGACGACGCCCGAGCCGGCCGCGATCTCGGCTTCCGCGTGCACGTAGGTGTCGGGCGCGATGGTGGTGCGGGCACCGATCCGGCAGCGAGGACCCAGGCGGATCGATCCGACGAAGAGCCGGTCGCCGTCGAGCCAGTGGGTCATCAAGTCCACTTCCGGTTCGACGGACGCGCCGTCGCCGATGCGCAGCAGGCCGGTGACCGGGGGAGCAGTATGCAGGTCGACCCCGGTGCCGATGCGGGCGCCGAGAAGGCGGGCATACCACGGGAGCAACGGGGCTCCGGAGATGCGCACGGCGCCGCATTCGGCCGCCCAGCGTTCCGCCAGCCAGATCCGCAGGTGGGTCCGGCCCCCGCGGGGGTAGTTGCCAGGTCCGACGCCCCGCAGGATCACCCGGATGCCGCCGGCCGCGAGCAGCATGCGGCCCGGGGGAGTGATGAGCACGAGCCAGCCGAGGGCGAGCCACCACCAGGAGGCGACATTGGCGATCGGCATCCCGGATCGGTGGGCGAGGGTCGAGGCGGTGGCGACGAGGGTGAGCCAGCGCAACCCGGCGATAGTCCGCAACCCGACGGTCGCGAGCACCTGCGCGATCTGGGTCTTGCGCGGGACCCTTTCGGTGGGCCTGTTGCGCGGGCCGGTGGGGCCCTCGAGTTCATCGAGGTATGCCGCCAGTCCGGCGAGGGTGGGATGCTCGTAGATCTCGGCGACCGTGAATCCGGGGTGCCGGGCACGGATCAGGCCCACGGCCTGGGCGGCGCTGAGCGACCCGCCGCCCAGGTCGAAGAAGTCGGCGTCGGCGCTCACGTCGTCCGCGCCGAGGACGTCGCGCCAGAGTTCGGCGATCCACTGTTCGGTGACGGATCGGCTTGGTTCGGAACGCTGTTCGACGGTTTCGTGCACGGGCCAGGGGAGTGCGTCACGGTCGATCTTGCCGGAGGTGCGGGTCGGCAGGTCGTCGACGACGGCCAGCCGTGGGACAAGCGCGGCGGGCTGGTCGCGGCGCAGGATCGCGATGGCGGCGGCCCGGTCGAAGGTGTCGTCGACGGCGACATAGCCGACGAGGAGACTGTTGCCGGTCTTGGTCTTGCGCACCGCGGCGGCGGCCCCTTTGACACCGGGGAGCGCGGTCAAGGTGGCGTCGATCTCGCCCAGTTCGATGCGGCGCCCGCCGACCTTGACCTGGTCGTCCGCGCGGCCTTGGAAGAGCAGTCCGGCGGCGGGGGAGTCGGGGTCGAGGCGGACGAGGTCCCCGCTGCGGTAGGCACGTTCCCATCCGAGGGTGGGCATCGGGGCGTATTTCTCGGCGTCCTTGGCCGGGTCGAGATAGCGGGCCAAGCCGACACCGCCGATGATCAGTTCGCCGAGTTCGCCACCCGGCACGGGTATGCCGGTGTTCGGGTCGACGACGGCGAGATCCCAGCCGTCGAGGGGCAGCCCGATGCGGACGGGCTCGCCGGGGCGGACCCGGGCGCCGCAGGCGACGACGGTGGCTTCGGTAGGGCCGTAGGTGTTCCAGACCTCCCGTTCGGGGGTGGCGAAACGCAGTCCGATCTCCGGCGGGCAGGCTTCGCCGCCGAGGATGAGCAGGCGCACCTGGTCCAGGGCCGCGGCGGGCCAGAGCAGGACCAAGGTCGGGACGGTGGAGACGACGGTGATCTGGTTGGCGATGAGCCACGGGCCGAGATCGGTGCCACTGCGGACCAGCGAACGGGGCGCGGGCACCAGACACGCGCCGTAGCGCCACGCGAGCCACATCTCTTCGCAGGACGCGTCGAAGGCGACCGAGAGGCCGGCCATGACGCGGTCGTCGGGGCCGATCGGGTTGTCCTGCAGGAACATTCGGGACTCGGCGTCGACGAACGCGGCGGCGTTGCGGTGCGTGACGGCGACGCCCTTGGGCTTGCCGGTGGAGCCGGAGGTGAAGATGATCCACGCGTCGTCCTCGACACCTGGCTCCTCCCGCGCAACGGGTGGCCGCCCGGGGTCGGTGGACGTGATCGTCAGCGCGTTGCCGATGATGGCGGCAACGCCGGCCTCGCCGAACACGGTTCGTGCGCGCTCGTCCGGGTCGTCTGCGTCGACCGGCACATAAGCCGCGCCGGCCAGCAGCGTGGCGGCGATGGCGACATAGAGATCGGCGGTGCCCGACGTGATCCGGATCCCCACCCGGTCGCCGAGCCCGACACCGTGGACGGCGAGCTCGAGTTCGAACTCCTCTGCGGCGGTGAGGAATTCAGCGTATGTCAGCACCGTCTCGCCATTGTCGATGGCAGGGGAGTCTGGCCATGCGTCAGCGGTGGTCCGCAGGATGTCGACGAGGGTGCGTGGAGGCGGCGCAAGAGGCCCGCGGCGCAGCGGGTCGGCCGTCGGGATCTGGCTCGGCACGGACATGGTGGGATCAGTCTCCCGGACCAGTGCGCCTTCCCGCCGCAGGTTCTCGCGTGTCTCGCCGAGTTCGCCATAGCTTGAACGCACGCAATTGCCGCGACCTGAGCATCATCCGGGAGTCTTTGCATTAGATGCACCTCCCGTTCTTAACTGGCAGGGGCGGGAGTTGATGAGGCGGGAGTAGACCTGCAGGAACGCCGTGCACGTCGACGGACAGGAGTAGTCGCATCTACTTCTACTCCCGTTGTTTGATGTCCCCCGCGGAGCCGTGGCGTTCCGTCCAGTCTGCGATTGGGGCAGCGTGGGTACCGACAGCGATATCCTCGAGCATGGTCGGCAGGTCAAGGATCGCGCGTCTGATGGCGCGATAGTCCTCCTCCGGCACCTCGACGCCACCCACGACGGCCGAGAACTCGTCGTCTTCGTCCCCGCCGAGCAGGCTCTGCGGTGCGGCGTGCGTACCGAGCAGGTGGACGTAGCAGCCATAGTCGATCTGGAGGACGTCGTACCGCTCGCCTGGGCTGTCCTTGCCGGACCACCCGCGCTTGATGATGTGCAAGATGCGGTCGTCCACGAGTTGTTGAATGAGGGCGTTCTCCGTTTGGTCCTGCTTGATGAGGAACGCCCGCGCCTTCCGGCCAGAGATCACGTCGCTCAGGATGCGGTCAAGTAGAGCGCGCGCGACGGGGATGCCGTTGAGCTGCGCTGCCTTGGTCGTGGTGTAGAGCTGAGACGCGGCCTCGCGGACGTGGGCCATTGCGATCTTGGACCCACCCGCGCGAAGTCCTGCGCGGCCGACGATGCTGAGTGCGTCACGTGGCACACCCTCGGCCGCGCGGATGACTTCCTGCAACGAGGTGACCTGGGTGAAGAGCGAGCTGATCAGCTCGGCCTCGGACTCGGGCGGGTCCTCGCCCATGCCGATTACGGCGGTCGAGATGTGACGAAACAGCAGGGCTCGGAAGAACGACAGGGATCGCTGCGCCTGCTCCTCGCGGCTCCGGGCGGGGAACACCACGAACTCATCGAGGTCGAGCAGTGGGAACAGCTCAGCACCGACCTCCGCGCCGATGTAGTCGCCGCGCTCACCCGCGATGCGCCACTCCGAGCGGTGCGGGATGGCGGCGATGCGCACGGAGACCTTTGGGATGCCGAAGAACAACCTTCGGAGCATCTCGGCAAGGTAAGGCTGGAGGTCGATGGGGATGCCGCTCCACTCGTCAATGAGCAGCCAGAACCGCGTGGCGTCGTCTGCCTCGATGGCCTGGCGCATCGACTGCGTGACGCCGCCGAAGTGGATGCGGTGCCTGACCACGCCCGTCTGCCGGGTCCGTACGCCGTCCTCGCGGGCGGTCTCGCGCGTCGAGCCCGCGCCGACATTCAGCGACGGCATCCCTCCGGGGGTCCATCCAACCGCGGCATCGACTTTCGATCCCTGCGCCGACCGATCGGTTCGAGTGTCCTCCTGTTCGGTCTCCGTGGCGACCAGCACCTCCTGGAAGTGGTCGAGCATCCGGTCGAGCACGTCGATCTGCACCTTGATGTCGCCCGCGAACGCGGCTTCGAGTAGTTGGGTGTGGACGATGCTCAGTACGTCGACCACGAGGCGGGTCGCCCGTTCGCTAATGCTGAGGTTGGGGTCGGCGTAGCGGCCCTCGGTGGAGCCGACGTCCTGCTCCATGTCGATGTAGACGACCCGGTTGCCCTTATCCCGCTCGGTCTGCGCGACGTACTTCAACGCGTGGGTCTTGCCGGTGCCCCGGCGGCCGAAGACGATGCCGTTGTCCTTCGCGCCCAGGGCGGCGGTCAGCGATTCGACGTTGACATACGTCGCGAGCACGTCGTCCTCGCTGACCCGCTCGGCGCGCTTCTCGACCTCTTGCAGCGCGCTAAGCAGGATCTTGGTGTCCACGTGGCGTTCCCTCCTCGGTGGTACTCGGTGCCGCGGCCCCCGTTCATCGGACCCCTGTCAGCCCTGTCCGGCCGTGCCGGGAGCGCCGACGGCCCCACCCCCGCGGGCGTGCCTGGAGACGCTAGCGGAGTCTACGCGGGCGCATGGACGCTCGCCTGTCATCAGTCGGCTGGGCGATAGACGACGTCCTGATCTCGGCATGAGTGTGAGCTTCCGGGACCAGCCCGCTGGTTGACGTAACGCGAGTTGTTCGACAACACGTAGGCATTTTCCTCCAGGAACAAAGGGACGCTCCAGATCGGGGAGGTACCTGGTCATCGCCGGTGGTTGGCTCATGAGGTCATCCGCTGGTCGCGTGCGGCCGCGATGTATTGCGAGTACACGGCTGCGGAGCCGACGGCATGGCGTTCGATCGTCGATGGGTGGTAGCCCAAGGCGTCAGCGATGATCGGCACCGGCCCGAGCTTGGTCAACTCGTGCAGGGTCCCGAGCCGTGCAGCGCGCGTACTGAAGACCGTCTTGAGCCGTTCCCGCAGGCTGGAGCCGTGGATGTGTTGCCCGGGGGAGTAGCCGCGGAACACCCAGGTGCTGTTCGGGTGGGACGCGGTGAGGTCGTTTCCCGGCGTGGCAGCGAGTTGGCGCATGGGCTCGTCCAAGGGGGAGGGGAGTGCGAACTCGGTCTTCCCCAGGCGCACGGTGACGACGTCGCCGGTCACGGCGACGTCGTCCCAGGTGAGCTGGATGACGTCTTCGATGTGCTGGCCGAAGACGATGACCAAGATCGCTGCAGCCCGATCTCGCGCGGTGAGTTCGTCGGTGTGCACTACGCGCTCGACGGCTACGTCCTGCTCGGACTTGGGCAGCGTCGGACTGGTGCCGCGACGATGGCGCGCGATGGTGAGTTCGGGGTCGACGAGCCGGCACTTGATCGCCCACGGGATGAAGCGGTCGACGAACCTGCGGGTGCTCGGCCCATCGGCCAGCCAGGCGTCGAGGTGTTCCTGTCGGAGCTCGTCCAGTGTGATGCCGTGATCGTGGAGCCAGTTGAGGAACTCGATCGTGACGGTGACGGTCTGCTTCGATCGTAGGAAGGTGCCGTGCGGCACGGTCTCGATCTGTTTCATACGGCGCTGGTGATGCCAGCGGATGTAGCGGCGTACGACGTCGCGATGATCGTCGCTGCTCACACGCTCGAGTGCACTCATGGCCCATCGGTCGTAGCGGATGGCGAGTTCGTCGCGCCGCGGCAGGGCGCCGTGCTCGACGAGCAGGCCGCGGATGTAGTTCCGGGTGCGGTGTGCTCCCGGCAGCTCGTCGAGCTTCTCGTGGGTGATCGTCGGTGCGACCACCAGGTCCTTGAGGAATGCCGTGACGTGGCGCTGTCTGATCCAGGTCACTCCGCTGTTGGATCGCTTCATCGACTTCAGCGCCTGGGCCACCGGGACCAGCTCGGCGGCCATCACGCCGGTTTCGGGGTTGGTGAGCAGGCCGTCGACGAGTACCGCGAGCTCGCACGACCAGCATCGGCTGCCGCGGTAGAGCTCGTCCTCGGCGCCGCAGGTCCTGCAGTCAACGTTGAGCTTGACGCCGGAGCAGCGCCGGCATGCCGGCTGTCCCTCTATCCGGCCGGGGAGGACACCTTCGTGGCCGCAGGCGCAGGTACCCCGAGTGCGTTTGGCTTGCTGGTAGCAGTAGCCGCACACGCCGCCGTCGGGCCAGTTGGCGACGACCTGGTGATGCTCACCGCAGCGGCCGCAGGGGACAGGCCACTGGTTCGGATCGCTCTTCTTGCGGGGTCTAGCCATCGTCGTCGTCCTGGACGATACGGACCCGCCGAGCAATCGGGTTGCCCGGCTTCACGCCGAGATCTTCGGGTCGCTTCGGTGCGTCCGCGGTCTTGGCAGCGCGCATCTCGATGTAGGGCTCGAACAGGTCGTTGGGCTCGCAGTCGAGAATGTCGCACAGGGCGGCGAACGTGCGTGCCGGAATCCGTTCAGGGGTGCCGGTGACGAGTCGGTAGACCTGGCTCTCGGACAGGTTGATGCCGCGCGATTTCAGTAGCGGCATGAGCTCGGTGCTCTTCCAGAGGTTCCGCTGTGCCATCACGGTTCGCAGGTTCCACTTGTAGCCGATGCGACGTTGCTCAGCCATCGGGATTCGCCTCCTCGGGTCGCGCGATGCGGCGGGCGATCATCTTCTGGATCGTCTTCTGCTTGAAATCGTCACCGACCGATGTGTAGACGCTGGTGACCGAGGCGTAGGCGTGCCCGGCCTGGGTCTGGACGAACGCCGGGTCGTAGCCGGCTTCAATCAGGTGGGTGATGTACGAGTGGCGCAGGCAGTGCAGGCCGAGCTCCTTGGGAAGGCCCACCGCGTCACGCGCCGCCGCGAACGAGTCGCCAAGGCTGCCCAGCGTGATCCGGTCGGCCCGTTCGCTGGGCCACAGGGCGGCTGAGCGGTCGGCTGTGGGGAACCGTGCGCGTCCGCCTTCGTGGATCCAGAACCTGAGGAGGTCCACGACCCATTCGAACTCGGGAACCGTCAGCACAGTGCGGCGTCGGGGCCCGGATCCAGCGGTGCCTTTGGCCCACCGGATCGTGACAGCCCCGAACTCTCCGTACGCGGGCACGTGCGGATTGGGGCCGAAGTCGTGCAGGTCGAGCATCGTTACCTCGCGCCGACGCAGCCCGTAGGCATAGCAGACCTTGAACGCGATCTGGGTGTTTGGCTATGCACGTCGCCTCGGCCTCGCGAGCAGGGGCGATCGGTCGGCCCTGGCTCTGAACGCTATTGACCTTGGTGTCCTTGATTCGAACTGCCGGGCCGGCCGTCTGGGCGCGGGCCCGGGTGCCTGGCTTGAAGAGAGCCTGCACGACTCAACCCAGATCTGCCGGCGACCCGGACCCGCTGCCCGCACCGTAACGCGTCGCAGGAGGAGCACCTCATCACCACGTCAGCCGTCGCGGGGATCGACCCGCACAAACACTCGGGCACCGTCGCCGTCCTGTCCGCCACGGGCGAGCTCATCACCTGCGAGTCCTTCCAGATCAGCTTCGAAGGCCTGGCGCGCCTGCTGGAGATCCTCACGGGCACCGGCGCGGTCATAGACCGGGTCGGGGTCGAAGGCTCCGCCAGCCTCGGGGCGCCCGTGGTGGCCGCTCTGCGAGCCAGCGGGTATGACGTTCGAGAAGTTCAAGCCTCCCGCACCAACGACCGACGCCGCCGTCGGCACCGGGCCAAGACCGACATCACCGACGCCCACGCGATCGCAGCCGAGACCCTCGCCGATCCCGCGCTGCCGCCCGCCCGCAAGCACGTCGAGACCCCGTCACCGGCATGGGACACGCTGCGCGTCCTGAGATCGCAACGGGAATCTCTTGTCCTGCAGCGGGTTCGGCTGCTGACCGAGGCCGAGCCCGTCCTGTGCGCCCTGCCCGTCGAGATCCGCGACCAACTGCCCGCGACCAGCCGCGTCATGGCCGCACTGAAGACGATCCGCACCCTCGACACCGGCGCCCTGTCCCGTGCCGACTCGGCCCGGATCCGGTGGCTGCAATCAACACTGTCAGCGGTCGACGCCATCACCATCGACCTCAAAAAGGTCGACGCTGAAGTCCCCGCACTCCTGAGCGAACTGGGCTGCACCCTCACCGAGATCGTCGGTGTCGGCGTGGTCACCGCCATGACGCTGCTCACCGAAATCGGCGACCCGACCCGGTTCGAGACCGAAGCCCAGTTCGCCCGGTGGTGCGGCGCCGCACCCGTGGCCGTGTCCTCCGGAGAGGGCCACGGCCAGCCCCGACGACATCGCCTCGACCTGGCAGGCAACCGTCAAGTCAACAGCGTCCTGCACATCGTCCACGTCACCCAGGCACGCATGCACGAGCCAGCCAAGACCTACCTCGCCAAGAGCACCGCAACTGGCAAGACAGCCCGCGGTGCCCGCCGCGCCCACAAGCGTCAACTCGCCAACGTCATCATCAGACACATGTGGAACGACGCCAAGCGAGCCCCAACCGCCCCCACAACCGTCGCCGCTTGACAAGAGAGCTTCGAGTCTCGCAGCGCGGGAAGCCAGCGCTTGCTGCCGGCGGCGTACTCACGGTCGACCAGGTCGTCCATGTAGTCGAAGAGCTTCTGCAGTTCCTTCTGCTTGAACGCGCGCCGTCGTGGCGGAACCGCGTCATCGGTCGTGTGACGCGGGGTGTTCCAGTCGAAGGCGATCTGGGCGGGCACGTCGCCGAAGGTTTGCTCACAGAACTCGCCCCAACCGTAGGTTGGCGAGGAGGTGTAGGTACAGAACATCGCGATCGCGTTGCTGTCCGCGCGCAGTGTCGTGAGGCTGATCGGCTTCTCGCCCGAGCGGCGCTCGGCCATGTAGTCGTCCAGGTCGACGGGCCGCCACGTCCACGGGAACGTGCCGGCGTACTCCTGGAACCGGCGCAAGGACACGGCATCGGCCTTCGATCGTCTGAGTCGTCAGCCCGCGAGCGAGCATCTGTGCCTTCCAGCCGTCGAGCATCGCGTCGAATACGCGGTCCTCGGCTCGGAACAGCCCGACCTCGGCGTCTCGCAGCACTCGAGGGACGAAGCCCGAAACTCCCTGCACGACACACCTCGCATCCGTGGAATCCTGCATCTAATGCAGGAAACCTATGGCGACCTGCGTCGATACGGCGGGATGCCGGACCGGCGTGTCCCGCTCGTCGATCCCAATGTGGGATTGACCTGCACGAACGCGGTCCACGTCGAGGGGCGGGAGTAGTTGCATCTACTTCTACTCCCGTTGTTTAACCGCCGATAAGCGACATTATGTCAAGTAGACTATTACTCAGTGGGATTGCCGGTCAACGCCGGTCCTGATCAGAGCTACCTGGACTTCAGATCTTCCTCGGGAAGGTGCGCCCCTTCACACCCGCTGCGAAGACGCATCCAGATGGAGCCTGACGGGCAGCTCAAACCTCACTGCGGCCGCTCTCCTTGGGCGTCTTCCGCAAACCGGCAACTGCGAACTCGGCGTCATCACCCGCGACACACCTGTCGTCTTTCCCGGGACCGGCGACACCGTGACCGTGCAATCCCTCCCGACAGTCCGCATCCTCAACCCGGAAGATACGACCCATAAGTCAGCCATACGTTCTGGCCCCCTTCTCATCGCCGCAATGCTGCTGACGGGGGGGCCTCGTCCGGCTCGAGTTCGCGCGACCTTTACCGCACGATGTCACAGTCCAAGTCAGCGACTTCGACGCGCTACCGGAGCGCTACCGGACGTTAGGTGCCGCCCCCGCAGGGGCCGTAAAGCATGATTTGGCGTCCAACGGCGTGAAAGCAGGGTCACGCATCCGCGTGCGCTGGATTAGCGCGAGTGTGCCCATGTGGGGGCCCGATCTTCCACTCGTCGACCCGCAGAAGGTCCTCCAGCGCGTCCACCCGTCGCGTCGCAGCAATACCAACAGCGACGCTGACCCGCTCGACTTGTTCCACGACCCTCAGCTTGCGCACGCCTGGAGCGCCAAGATGATAGAGCTGGTCACCGCCGCGCCCAAGACCATCCGGGCAGCGGCGACGACAGCCATGGTCTGGCCGTCCAACGCGCTAACTCGGCGACCGCCCACCGTGACGGTCGTGGTCCACATCCACACCGAGATGACCGCATCCAGGGACGCTGGGTCCAACCGTTGGAACAGGCGCCGGAACACCGAGGCCTCCGGCGTCCGACGCACGCTGGCAGAACCCCAACGCGGTAGCCGTGGCGGCGTCCTGGTCGGCCAACCAGGACGCGATCGCCACGAACGACGACGCCCCGGCCAAAGTGGCCGCGACCGCCGCAGCAACCAACGGAACCAGGTCGTAGCGGCGTCCACGCCGAGCCCGAGGGTCGCCCAGCCCGGACAGCACCGACATCAAGGATAGGCTCGAGACCAACCGGGAGGGTCGTGTCCATCGGCCGGTGCCGAACACGAACACTCAGGACTGGACAGACCGCCCGGCCATCAGTGGGTAGTTTCTCGTGGCCGCCGATAGCACTTTGAAGACCGGGACTCGTTCCCTTTATGGGACCTCCCGGATGGTTGTATGGTCCAGACACCAGGGCTGCGTCAGTCAGCCCAACTCAACGAAGAGTAGGGGAAAAACGTTGCAACGGAACATGTTTAGACTTAACGGTCGACGCATTATCGTGGCGGCCCTCGCAGGGCTTGCGGTCTCTGGCGGCGTCGCTCAGGCGGCGAGCGTCTCAACTACCGGTTCGAAGGCGTGGAACAGCGGTACCCATCTTGCCGTCCAGGACACCAAGGCCGATGGCGCTAACGCGTACGCAAACTGGAACCAGAGCACCGGCAACCGGATCGAAACCAGCGGCGGCTACGGCTCCACCAACGAAGTCTTCCTGACCACTCTGACGTCGTTCCGGGCTTGCCGGAACTTGTCAGCTAACCCGGATAACTGCTCAAGCTGGGTCAGCCCCTGACCCTTCTCGATCACCTGTGACCTTCCAAGAAACCGAGCGTCCGTCCCGCTCCGCCCTGACGGCGGCGGGGCTGACGTTTGGGTACCCCAATGGGGCCACCCTGCTAGACCGCCTCAACCTTAACGTGCTGCCCTCGTCCTTAACCTGCGTGACAGGACCCTCCGGAGCTGGAAAATCCACACTGTTGTATTGCCTTGCCGGCGTGCTACCTGCCCAAGGTCATATCGAGATCATGGGTCATCGCCTCAGCCCTGATCCCGCGCAGCGGGCCGCGATCCGCATGGCTCACTGCGGCTTCATTTTTCAGCGCGGAGAACTCCTGCCGGAAATGACGGTTCTCGAGAACGTCGCCCTACCTCTACGGTTGACGGGCACGGGCCGGCACGACGCTATCAACGCAGCGCAGCACTGGCTCGATCGCCTCGGCATCGCTGAGTGCGCGCCCCGACGCAGTGACGAGATCTCGGGCGGGCAAGCCCAACGCGCATCCGTCGCGCGAGCCCTGATCCACCAGCCCTCAGTGATCTTCGCAGACGAGCCCACGGCATCCCTCGACCCGACCAGCCGCGCCCGCGTCCTGCACGCACTACACACTGCTATCAGAGCCGGCGCCGCCGTTCTATGCGCCACGCACGACCCCGAACTAGTCCGCGACGCGGACACCGAGTACCCAATCGGAAACCACAAAGACATCGTCGATGCCACCACATAAAGCCGGCATTCTGGGCGCACTATTCCTACGCAACGGTCGCCGACTCACCCAAGCCCTCACCATTCTCAGCGGCACCGTCACCGCATTGGCCCTATGCGCTTTGGTGGGCTTAAGCACCTTCCTCGGTCACGTCGCAACTCGAGCCGAAAGCCGCGGCTTGGGCCCTGATACTGCGACAGGATGCATTCAAGGCAGCTATCGCTTCGACCCGATCGGCCTGGAGCAATACGATTCCCTGCTCCTCTCCGCCACCTGCGAATCACCGCCAGCGCCCCCAGGCCTACTCAGCTTCCCCAGGCCCGGGGAGGTATACCTCTCTCCCGAGCTAGCCCGGTTGCGGACCACAAACGCCCACATCGCCGCCCGATACCCCCACGTCACTGGCCCCATCAACGCCGCCGGCCTGACCGGAAGCAACGAACTCCGCGCCATCATCGGGGTGCCCGTCCGCCCCACGGACACCATTGGCACAGTCAGATTCAACGACTTCGGTGGCCCCACAGACTACCTAGCCACCTATCTCCGCATACCCAAGGACATCTTGGTCCTGCTCGCCCTGCTCTTCACTCTCCCGGCGACCGGCGTCCTGATCGCCTCGTGCACACGCCTGAACGCCCGCGTCCGCGAACGACAACTGCGCCTCTTGGGCGTGGTCGGCGTCCCAGGGCCAGCCTTACAACTCGCCTTGGTCATCGAATCCACGGTTCTCGTGAGCCTGGGCGCAATCATCGGCACCCTCCTGGCGGCCCCCGTACTTGCCCGAGGCACACTCCACTTCGCGGCATGGACCGCCTTCACAAGAGACCTCAAACCGCCCGCTGGAACCTACCTGCTCGCCCCCCTCCTCGTCGCGGCTTCAGCCGCGGTCGCCTCCTGGCGTGGATCACGATTCTGGCGCACAAGCACCACCGGGCAAGCCGCTACGCAGGGATGGTGGCGATGGGCGATCCTGCTCGCCGGCCTCGTCATCGCGGCGGTCGCCACGTGGCACTCCATGCCCAGCTCCGTAGAACTGTTCGGAAAGCTCGTCACCGCCGTCGGCTTAGCCGTTGTAGCTGCCCCGCTCTGCGCATGTGCCGGAGAGCGACTCAGCGGCGCACGCAGCACCCGATTCCTCATCGCCGGCGCACGGCTACGCAATCCAGCGGGCGCGCTGACACGTTCGCTTTCCGCCTTCGCCGCCGGCCTTTTCATCCTCTCCATCGGCACCACCACCCTCGAAAACAACAGCGAGAACGCCGCCGCCCAAGCACAAGCGCTCTCACCGGACGGAATCACCGTCCTTGAGATCCGCCGACCATCCCAGACCGTGATCGACAGCCTTCAAGGCAAACCCATACTCAGTGGCACAACCGCGCCACCGACTGGCGGTGTCGCTGTCGCAATCTCCGGCCCTTGCACCGCCCTTCGACGTCTCATCGGAAACCCGCAACTCACGTGCCCCGACCAACCCGTCGTCAACCTCGCGCCGGGAGACCCACCACTGCCAGGCACCACAGCCAAACCCACCGTGCTCCCGGGACCTCGCTCAAGCCTCTTCACCGGTTTCCTAATCACTCCCAGCCAGAGCTCCACTATCAGCCCCCACGACGACCTGGTGCTCGTCCCCCTCCCCCAAGGCGAGGCCCAATTCACCTACGACAGCCTCACCGCCAGCGATCCCACCACAAACGTGAGATTCACCGGATGGGCCTCAGTGACTGGCACGAGCGAACTTCAATCCCTCCTGGACGTTTTCCGCTGGGGCGGGACCCTCGCCGTACTGCTCTCAGGCCTCAGCGTGCTCATCAGCCTGGTATCCCTCACCCTCGACCGGCAGCCTGGGAACAACTATCTTCAGATCCTTGGTGTCACTCCACGCCACACCGGGATAACCACTCTCACCGAAGTCACCACCGCCGCAGCGACCTGCACGTTGTTATCACTCTTCGCCACATGGCTCTGGGCATTAGTCAACCCCAACCCCGAACACCCCATCACCGTAGCCACGGTTGCAATCCCCTTCCTCATCGCTTTCTCCGTACTCACAATCGCAGCCGCCGCAACCATTTGGAGCGCACTCCACACCAATCAAGTTGACATCGTCCCCGACAGCGACAACCTCGCCTCCGCACACGACACGTTCGCTACATCACTTAACACATCGACCACATTAAAGCTAGAAACCACTAAATCACCGAAATAAGGAGACAAGGAAGTGAAAAGTAGAAACAAACGCCTTAGAGTCGCATCCCTCGCGGCCCTGGCATCGCTATCTTTTCCCTCCCTGCAAGCGCGGATTCCCCGCGGCAGGTCCTCTCAGATGGAGGAATAGCCCGATGCGCCGCAACCTGGTACTCCGTGAGCAACTTTTTTGGAGGAGACTGTCCGATTAACGGTGTAACTGGCCCGACACGCCAACGAGGTTGGCGAGGAAGGTCAGTGATGACCGAGACACTGCCGAGCGTGAGCTCGATGCCGAAGGAAGCGAAGAAGACCAGGAGGGTTTCCCGTTCGGAGACCGAGCGGGCTGCGGTGCGGGAGTTGGTCAAGGCCGCCCGCGCCCGCGGTGAGGACCTGACCGGCCCGGACGGGCTATTGAAGATCTTGACCAAGGACGTGCTCGAGATCGCTCTCGAGGAGGAGATGACCGAGCACCTCGGCTACGACAAACACGCAGCCGAGGGAAGGAATAATGCCAACTCCCGCAACGGAACTCGCGCCAAGACGGTGACCACCCCCGCGGCCGGGGAGGTGGTGATCGAGGTCCCGCGGGACCGGGACGGCACGTTCGAGCCGGTCATCGTCAAGAAGCGGCAGCGCCGCCTGAACGACGTGGACGCGGTGGTGTTGTCGTTGTTCGCCCGCGGGTTGACGACCGGGGAGATCAGCGCGCACTTCGCCTGGGGGTACCTCCCGCTTGCGGGGGCGGTGTACGGGGTGTCGATCTCCAAGGACACGATCTCGCGGATCACCGACCGGGTGGTCGAGGAGATGCAGGTGTGGGCCTCGCGGCCGTTGCAGGCGGTGTACGCGGCGATCTTCATCGACGCGATCGTGGTCAAGGTCCGCGACGGCCAGGTCGCTAACCGGCCGTTCTATGTCGCGATCGGGGTCGACCTGAACGGGCGGCGGGATGTGTTGGGGTTGTGGGCCGGCACCCACGGCTCGGGCGAGAGCGCGAAGTATTGGCTGGCTGTGTTGACGGAGTTGAAGAACCGCGGCGTGCGGGATGTCTTCTTCCTGGTCTGTGACGGGCTGAAGGGGCTACCGGACTCGGTCGCCACGGTGTTCCCGGACACCACGGTCCAAACGTGCGTGATCCACCTGATCCGCGGCACGTTCAAGTTCGCCTCGAAGAAGTACTGGCAACAGCTCGCGGTCGACATGAAACGGATCTACACCGCACCGAACGCGGGCGCGGCGTGGGCGGCGTTCGAAGAGTTCGAAGAGACGTGGGCCAAGCCGTACCCAGCGATCGCCACCCTGTGGCGGGGCGCGTGGTCGACGTTCATCCCGTTCCTGGACTATGACGTCGAGATCCGGCGAGTCTTGTTCTCCACAAACGCGATTGAGAGCATGAACGCGCGCTACCGGCGCGCGGTCAACGCCAAGGGCCACTTCCCGACCGAACAGGCCGCGATGAAAACCCTCTACCTGGTCACCCGCTCACTAGACCCCAAAGGCCTCGGCCAGGCACGATGGGTCACCAGGTGGAAGCCGGCCCTGAACGCCTTCGCCGTCACATTCAAAGACCGGATGCCCGCGGCGGAGAACCTGTAGGAACAACCACCAAATGCCAGTTACACCGTTCATCTGACAGACCCTTTTGGAGTCGCTGATCTATCACTGGATGGGCGCAGCTGCTACGTCCACGAAGGAGGCCATTGCGGGGATATCGTCGGAGTAATTGAGGGCGTCAAGGAGCTGATTACCGGCTCTTCGCCACTGAGTGTGGGGTCATAGGTTGAGTCCGCCGCCGATGAGGAGCATGCGGAGGCGGTAGTTGTCGAGGTTTCGGAAGCCTCTGGCGATGCGTCGGTGGAGCTCGATCAGACCGTTGATCGCTTCGCGGCCGCCATTGCTCGAGCCGTGGGTGTCGAAGTAGCCGAGGTATTCGCTGCGCCAGGTCGTCAGGGTCTTGCCGAGCCGGCGGATCTCCGGGATCGGGCAGTTGGGGAAGGAGTCGAGAATTTTCTCGGCGATGACTTTGCCGGCGGCGTGGGTGTTGGTGATAGGCCGACCGGACCTGTTGGGCGCACTGCCAGGCGATCTCGACTTCGAGGTGGCGTTCGTCGGCCGCCCACGCTGCAGCGAGCAGGTCGTGTTGGCGGTGGGTGAGGTTCTCCTCGCCGGCGCGCAGGATGTTGGCTCTTCGAACTTAACCGGGCAGGCGGGTTCGGCGTGGTGACGCGTGTGGGCCCGTGACCTGCGGTGATCATGGCTGTTGCTATGCGTCTGACTTAGATCGGCATCTGGCTGGGAAATCAGCCCACAGGTTGGCGGCGTGCCTGAGCGACCGGGAGGTCGGTGCAGGTGTCGAATCCGAAGATGAGCAGTACGAGCGGGGCGGGTCCGGTGGCCCGCAAACCGAAGCGGCATCTGCCGCCGAGCGAGAAGTACGAGTTGTGGGTCTCGGTGCTGACCGGGCAGGCCACCCAGAGCGAGGCG
>Ga0209572_1000222_pt1 | contig 115501 bp, 127 predicted proteins | sample EBPBio232012_DNA_FD_185867 | JGI IMG/M metagenome (GOLD analysis project Ga0209572, IMG submission 185867) | Wastewater treatment Type I Accumulibacter community from EBPR Bioreactor in Madison, WI, USA - Reactor 1_1/23/2012_ DNA (SPAdes)... | ecosystem: Engineered > Bioreactor > EBPR >...
CAGGGCCGGGTTCGAAGCTGCGCGGCCTCGGATCTTGATGTTGCCGGTGCCAAGCCAGATGAGGGGCACAACCGAGACGTTGTTGATCGCGGTGGCATTGTAGGTGTTCAGGAAGCCATTGTAGGTCACGCCGACTTCTTGTGCAGCAACCGTGTTGGTGAAGACTTCACCGGTCAGGGTCACGGTGTTTTGGCTCGGGCTGTTCAGCAGTTGCCAGTTCTTCATGTACGGTTGAACCGACATGTGCCACATGGAATTGATTTGGCTGACGATGATCGGGTCTTCCCAACCGGCACCAATCGAGCCAGCCGGAGCCGGGTGGATGGTGGCGTGTCGGTGACTTCCGTCTGCGCGTCGGCTGTGGGCCATCGGCATGGTGTCATCGTAGTCGGCCAGATAGATGTTCATCGCCGTGCCCGTTTGCTTGACATTGCTCAGAGCTTGGGTCTTCTTGGCGGCTTCCTTCGCTTGGGCGAAGACCGGGAAGAGGATAGCGGCGAGGATCGCGATGATGGCAATGACCACCAGCAGTTCAATCAACGTAAATGCTTTTTTCATGATGAGTGCTGTCCTTCTTGTTGATCCTTAGGGGGACCAGACAAGACAAACAAAACAGCCGGCCCAGACTGAAATCCCGAAAAAACGGGGTCAGGCTGCGCAGGCTGTCTCAGGGGTGTAGACGAGCATTCCGAAAGGCCCAGTTCCCCTATTTCTTCACATAATCGGGAATTAACGGAAAAGCGTTAATGTTTGTCAAGATCGATGTACCGGAAAAGCGTTAAGCATCGGTCGTTCCGCTGAGGCTTGTGGCCCTTGGCTGACAAATGGGAGCAAGGAAGCGGGAGTTCCCGTGGGGACGAAGTCACTTGAAACCGGGACCGCTCTGTCCCGGCATCCCGTGAGCTTTGGGACCCGGGAATGCGGGCGGAAAATGGTCACCTGGCAGTGAGAGCGCACGAAAAAGCCCGCTTGCGGGAGCAAGCGGGCTTTCGTGATGCGGAAATCAGGTGCGGCTATCGACCGCTGACGTCACCAGAGCCGGTTTTGCCTTCGAAGCTCTCTCCTGCATGGGGCATCTGCACATCTTCGACAGCTGGTCCTCTCGTGCCGAGGTGGAAATCCACGTCCTCGCCACCGAGGCCGACGTCTTTGCGCAGGGGGTAGCCCACCCAGTCATCGGGGAGGAGGAATCGTTCGCCAGGGAGCGGCTCGTTGCCTTCAAAGATCACGCCATAGAGATCCTGAATCTCTCGCTCCGGATACTCTGCACCGAGGAAAATGTCCTTCACGGTCGGAACCGTCTCGCCCACGTTGACCGAGGTTTTGAGGAAGATCCTTGCGTGAATCTTGGTGGAGTAGAGGTTGTAGACCACCTCGAAGCGTCCAGGCAGATCGCGTTCGTACTGCCAGGTCAGATAGTCCGCGCCGACGCACTCAACGAAGTAGTCGTACCCAAGCTCCGAATCTTCCTTCAGCGCCAGGATGGCTTGCGGCACCGCACTGGGCTCGATGCAAATGAAGGTGTCACCTCGGAACTCCTTGACCTTGAGAAGGTTTTTGCCCAGCTTCTTGGTGAGAAGGGCGACTTCAGCGCGGGTGGTTTCGGCGATTGACATGGCTTAGCGAGCCTCCACGGTCTGGCCACTGAGGGCAGGAGTCTCGGATCGGAGCAAATCCACCTCACCGAGCTTCTCGGGAGCGAGGGAAGCCGATTCGTCCCAGTCGATGGCGCCGACACGCAAAACGTAGGCGTCACCGATGATCCACAGCACCATATAGATAAGGAGCGCGATCCCCGTAAAGATTTGGTAGTCCAGTGGGGCGTTCTTGAAAACGGTGAGCCAGCTCCACAGGAAGACGACTTCAATGTCGAAGAGGACAAAGAGAATCGCCACGAGATAGAACTTGATCGGGAATCGCACGAAGGCATCGCCCACCGGGGCCACACCGCACTCGTAAGCAGACTGCTTGTATCGGGTGATGCGCTTGGGGCCGAGCACCCAGCTCCCGACCACCATCACCGTGCACACGAGTGCCGCCAGGGCCATCATGATCAAGATGGGGACGAACTCACCGAACATAGGCGGAATGTTACCTTGCGCACATGCGCGGACAAGTAAACTCCGCCCTATGACGGTGCGCGAAGCCCTGCAGAAATGCCTCCTCCACGAAAACCTGACCACGGAAGAGGCTCAGCGAGTGATGTCCCAGCTGATGCTCGGCGAGGTTCATCACGGCCTGATTGGGGGCTTTCTTGCGGCGATGCAGATGAAGGGTCTGACGGGCGCCGAGCTCGCAGGGTTTGTCAGCGGGATGCGCCACCATTCTCTTCAGTACGACTTTGACCAAGAAAACTTGGTCGATACGTGCGGGACCGGGGGCGGTCGGGCTACCTTCAACGTTTCAACCGGCGCGGCGATTTTGGCCGCGGCTTGTGGAGCCAAGGTCGCCAAGCACGGCAATCGCGCGATGACGAGCAAGTGTGGGAGCGCTGATGTGCTCGAGGCTCTCGGCGTGCCGATTGAGGGCGACCTGGAGTCTCAACGCAAGCGGATGGAAGAAAATGGTCTCGTCTTCCTTTTTGCGCCGACCCACCATCCCGCGATGCGCCACGTCGCTCCTGTTCGGAAAGAGCTAGGTTTTCGCACGTTCTTTAATCTGATCGGGCCGCTCGCTAACCCTGCAAACGCGAATCGGCAGGTGATTGGGGTGTACGATGAGAAAGCGTTGCCGATCATGGCGGAGGCTCTGCGGATTCTCGGCACGGCGCATGCGTTTGTGGTGCACGGCGGCGACGGCATGGACGAGGTCTCACCCAGCGCTCCAACGAAATATGTAGAAGTTAAGGGTGAAAACATTACCGAAGGAACCTGGTCGCCGGAAGATTTCGGTATCTCCCCGCTGCCCGATGAAGCCTTGACTCATGGCGAAGATGCGTATGAGAACGCTGAAATCTTGCGAACGGCACTGACCGATGCGGGATCGCTCCGCAGCCAGGCGATCTTGCCCACGACGGCGGTGACCCTGGTGCTTGCTGGGGTGGCTGGTTCACTTTCGGAGGCAGCCGATCAGGCCAAAAATGCCATCGCCACCGGCGCGGCCCAAGACTTGCTGAACCGCTTGACTCATGGGTAAGACGGTGTCGCCGAATGCTGCCGGGGTCTCGGGTGTTCCCACCTGGGCCAGCCCGCGCATCGAGCCCCTCGATCGTGCTCCGATCCTTGCCGGGTGGGGAATGCTCGTTTCCGATCCCAGCCCCTCTTCGAGTTCACGGACGGTCTTTAACCGACGCCCTCTCCAAACTCCGTTTGAGGAGGGTGGCCAACGGCCGGGAGGGGCGGAATCACTGCTTAACCTGGGGTTCCAATGCGCATTCGGACACTCTCGACGGATCGCTCAAAGCTACCCCGCACACCGAGGCTTGGCCGCATGAACATCCTGGACGAGATTTTCGTCGCGAAGCGGGCCGATATCCTTGCTCGGAAGACAAAGCAAGCGCTCGCCGACGCCAAAGCCCGCGCGCTCGATGCTCCCCCGACCCGGGGTTTTCAGCGCGCACTGAAAACCAGCCCGCACCCGGTTTCCCTCATCGCCGAGGTCAAGAAAGGGAGTCCAGTCAAAGGCACGATCCGCGACGACTTTGACCCCGAAGCCATCGCCCGGGATTACGCATTCGCCGGAGCTGACTGCCTCTCCGTGCTGACCGATGTTCACTTTTTTCAAGGAAGCCCAGACTATCTTGCACAATGCCGCGAAATCAGTAACAAGCCCGTGATTCGCAAGGACTTCACCACCGACGAACTCGACGTTTATGAGGCGCGCGCCATGGGGGCCGATGCGATCCTACTGATCGTCAATGGTCTTTCCCGATCCGAGCTGACCGAGCTTCGGGAACTCGCGGAATCTTTGAGCCTTGACGTCTTGGTAGAGAGCCACACACTCGAAGAAGCCGAGATCGCTCTGGAAGCCGGGGCCAAGTTGCTCGGCGTCAACAACCGCGACCTGGAGACCTTTGAGATCAACATCGAGGCGAGCGAACATATTCTTCCGCTGGTCAAGGATCGCGCGACGTGCGTTAGCGAGAGCGCGCTGCACAACCGAAATGACGTCGAGCGTGTGCAGGCTGCGGGAGCGCGGTCTGTACTCATCGGTACAGCGTTTTCGCAGTCACCGGATATCCCGGCAAAGATTCGCGAGATGATGGGGTGGTGAAGTGAGCCTCCTCGTCAAGGTATGCGGACTGTGCCGTCCCGAAGATGTTGAGGCCTCGGTTCGATTTGGCGCGGATGCTCTTGGTTTTATCTTCGAGCCGATGAGCCCGCGATTCTGCACTTCACCCACCTCAGCTTTGAGTTGGGCTGAAGGGACGCCTCAACTAAAATGTGCAGTGTTCGGATCCAGACATGCGGATACAAATGTCAGCGGGTTTGACCGGATCCAAGCCTTCGACGGCCTTCTCCCTCAGGACGAAGCCAAGGCCTTCGCGGTCATTCGACTCTCTGACACCGACAAGCTCGATGACTTCTTGGCCCGCCTTGCCAATGTTCCGAGCGAGGCGAACGCGGTTCTGCTTGATCCCTATCATGCCCACCAAGCCGGGGGAACCGGCCAAACGCTCGACTGGGGTCTCGCGGCGGAGTGCGTCCGTGCGAGTCATCTTCCGGTGATCCTGGCGGGCGGACTGACTCCAGAAAACGTAGGGGAGGCAATACGGCGCGTTCGTCCGGCTGGGGTGGACGCCAGCTCCCGGCTTGAATCTGAGCCGGGCAAGAAAGACCACGGCAAGATCCGGCGATTCATCGAGAACGCCAGGAACGCCTGAGAAAGCACGAAAAAAGTCGCGGAAAATGGGCACGTTCTCCCGTCCGAAACCGTTGTAATCAGACGTTGCCAGTTGCCCCTGCGGCCCACGGGTCGCATTGGTATACTGGCGTGGCAATTTTTCCTGGAGGCTTTTTGCTTTGAGCCTAGCTATTGAGACGAACCAACTGACCAAGACATACAAAACCCGGGCAGGCCAGGTAAGTGTCGTGAAAAACCTGGATTTGCAGGTTGAGCGCGGCGAAATCTTCGGATTCCTGGGCCCCAACGGAGCGGGGAAGACGACTACGATCAAGATTTTGCTCGGAATCATCTACGGAACCTCTGGCTGGGCCAAGGTTCTGGGAGAAGAAGCCGGCGACATCAACGTCCACAAGAAGATCTCCTATCTGCCGGAAAAGCCGTACTACTACGAGCACATGACCGGCATGGAAATCATGCAATTCTACGCAAGCCTTTTCGGCATCAAGGATAAAGCTCAATGCGAGCGGCTCCTGCAGCGCGTGAACCTCGGCATGGACATGAACCGACCGATCAGCCAGTACTCCAAGGGTATGCAGCAACGTGTCGGACTGGCCCAAAGCCTGCTCAACGACCCCGAACTGCTCTTCCTTGACGAGCCGACCGGCGGTCTTGACCCGATTGCTCACATCGAAATCCGCGACCTCATCTTGAAGTTCCGCGAAGAAGGCCGCACGGTCTTCATTTCGAGCCACGAGCTCAGCGACGTCGAGCGCATTTGCGACCGCGTGGCGATCATCAACAAGGGCGAGCTGGTTCACCAGGGTCGCTTGGAAGATCTGCTCGCCGGTGGTCGCATCGAGATTACGGCAAGCGGAGTCACTCAGGCTCTGGCCGATAAGTTCCGATCCGACGATGTGCTGGTCAGCTTCAAGGGCGACCGACTGATCGTCGACATGCCGGACAGCGACAGCCCGAACGAAATGCTCGATTCAATCCGAAGCGAGAAGGGCTCGGTCGTCAGCGTGATCCCGCGCCGCAAGCGCCTGGAAGACCTCTTCCTTGAGTCGGTTCGCAGCGACAACCAAGCCAAGGGCCGCGTTCTCAACAAGATGTCCGACGACCACAACGATCCGAAGCCCAGTGCCGAAGAAGAGACGGAGGTGGGTTCGTGAACGCCATTCTCTCGATCGCTAAGACGACGATTGGTGAAGCAATTCGCCGAAAAGTTCTCCTGATCATCCTCTTGATTGGTGTCCTCTTCCTCGTCATTGCCCCCGGTCTGAACGTGCTCTCGGCTCGCTCGAGCTTCGCTGTTCTCATCAGCTTCACCCTCGGTGTGATTCAGCTGACCGGCGCGGTGATCGCGATTGTTCTGACGGTCTATCTGATCCCGAACGAAATTGAGCGACGGACGATTTACACGATTCTGTGTAAGCCGGTTCACCGCTGGCAGTTCGTGCTGGGCAAGTACTTCGGTGCGGTCGGCGCTCTTGGTCTCATGATGCTCCTGATGACGGGCATCCTTCTGCTGGTCTTTAAGATCATGCAGCCGACGGCGACTTTCGACGTGCTGGGTGAAATCGCCCGTGGCCCGGTCTTCTTCTTCATCCAGATGAGCATTCTTGCCGCCGTGGCGATGTGTTTCTCGGTGTTTGCCTCACCCATCGTGAACTTCTTCCTCTCCGGAGGTGTTTTCATGGTAGGCACGCTGTTCAGCCCTGTCTTCCAGGATCTGGCGAATAATCAGAATCTGGCAGGCCCGGTGAAGATGGCGGCGACCGCGATCCACACGATCCTCCCGAACTTTGCTCAGTACAACATCCAAAACCCGATCATCAACCAGGGCGTGACGATTCAGTCGGAGCAGCTCTACTACGTTGGTCTGCTGGGATACGCGGTGATGTACATTGCCGGGCTTTTGATTGGGGCGATCCTGATCTTTGATCGACGCGAGGTGTGACATGAAGTTGAAATCGCCCGTAGCTCTCGGTATTCTCGCCTTGGCCGTCCTCGGTCAAGGTGGGATCAACCGAGCCCTTTTCCCGCTTTGGGAGAAGAACTTCTCGCCGCGCAAAGGTGACCTTCGTGGTCTCTCTGGCGATCAGTTGCTGGTCGCCCTTGCAGGCTTCCGCGAGATGATCGCGGGCATCCTGTGGGTGCGTGCGGATACGTACTTCGACCAAGGGAACTACGATGCCATCCTGCCGATCATCCGTTTGGTGACGATGCTCGACCCGCGACAGATCGATGTCTACGCCACAGGAATGTGGCACATCGGCTACAACTTCACGGACGAGCAGTCGCGATCCGACCGCCGGTACATCCCCAGTGCTCTGGCCTTGGGATCCGAAGGTGCGCGGAACAACGACTACACCTACGAACTGTTCTTTGAAACAGGTTGGCTGTGGTACCACAAAATTGACGATAACTACGGCAAGGCCGTGGAGTGGTGGAAGGAAGCTCAGGAGCGCGAAGACATGCAAACCGCGCGAAAGAACATCCTCACCATGGCTCTGCTCCGCGATGGGAAGTTAGAAGAAGGGCTTGCCCTCTACAACACACTTCTCACGGATGCAGAGAAGAAAATGGCTGACGCGACGAATCAGGACTTCCAGATTCGGCAGAACCGAGACACTCTGGAGTCGAACATGGATAACCTCCTGGTTCGGATGGCTCAACGGGGCTACTTCGCCCGCAAGGGTGGCTACGAAAAAGAGTGGAAGTACGACACCGATCCGCCCTACGACGTCGGCTTCAGCGCCCAGGTCGTGGTGGAAGATCGTAAGATTCTGCGCGTGGAAGGGACGTGGAACGTCCAGCCGGTTGGCACCCGTATCCGCATTGTCTTGCGCGACGCGATGGATGTGAACGATCCTGGATTCGTGGCAGCTGGGATGGACTGGGATTCCAAGTCCACCGTCGATCTCGACCCCGAGAAAGATGTCACCTTCATGCAAGATGGCCTCTTCGTGAAGAACCAAGCGTTCTATCGACGCATCGACATGAGCCGCGACCCAACGATGTACCCCTTCACCAAGGAAAAGTACTTCGTGGAGTTCTACTACAACCCGCGCTCCGCACCTCCGCACATCCAAGACCGATTCGGATTCAGCGGCGAGGGCATGGGCGACAAGAACTACCTGAACACTGAAATCCGAGAAGGTCAGAGGGTGGTGTATGCGCGCCTCGAACTGACCCGCGACCAGATTCTGCGCCAAGGCGAATGGGCGAGCAAGACCCCGGTGATCCGGACAGTCAACTTCGTCCCAACGGGAACGTCGAGTCAGCAAGAAGTGTTCGAGGTTCCTGGCCTGCGCGGTGCGGCCGCTGCCCCCGGTCAACCGGGACAATAAAGAACCTCTCGCAACCCTTGAAAAGCGAGTAGGATAGTAGAAAGAGGGTGAGGCGCCCCTGGCAGGAGGTGGAGACATCTCCTGCCGGGAACTGCGCGACGGAAAGCCTGTGAACCCCGCCAGGGCCGGAAGGCAGCAACGGTAAGCGAGTGGACTGGGCGACGCAATCTTCCCGGCGTTTCACCTCTTTTTGTTTCTGAGCCTCTGGTATTCGCCGGGTGTCAGATGCAGAATCAATAGAGAAGAGTTAAAGAAAACGTGTCGCATCTTGCCCTGTACCGAAAATATCGGAGCCAAACCTTCCAGGATCTGGTGGGACAAGATCACGTCGTTCGTACGCTACGCCATGCGATCGAGCAAGGCAAAATCGCTCACGCCTATCTGTTCACTGGCCCGCGGGGCACGGGGAAGACCTCGACCGCGCGCTTGCTGGCCAAGGCTCTGAACTGCACGGGCGGCCCGAGCTTTGATCTGCCCCCCGATTGCCCGATCTGCGAAGAGATCAGCCAGGGGCGGTGCATCGACGTAAAGGAGATGGACGCGGCGAGCGAATCGGGCGTCGACGAGGTGCGGGCGGGGATCGTCAATGCCAGCGAATATGAACCGGCGATGTGTCGGTATCGCATCTTCATCATCGACGAAGTCCACGACCTCTCGCTCAAAGCCTTTGATGCGTTGCTCAAGACCATCGAGGAGCCTCCGGCGCACGTCATTTTCATTCTCGCTACCACGGAGTACCACAAGGTTCCGCCCACGATCCGGTCACGATGCCAGAGATTCGAATTCCACCGTGGATCGGTGAGCGATCTGCTGGGGCGGTTGGAGTACGTCGCGAAGTCCGAAGGCATGGACGTCGAGCCAGCAGCCCTGGCTGCCATCGCCCGGCTTGCCGACGGAGGCTACCGCGATGCCCTGACGTTGCTGGAGCAAGCGGCTGTCACCACCGATGGCAAGGTGACCTTGCAGCACGTGTATGACCAGCTTGGCTTGATCGAAGACGACGTCACGGATCAGCTTCTGCTCGCGATCAACGAATCCAACTTTGCCCAAATCATCGAGGGGCTTGAGGAGATCTATCGCAGGGGGCGCGATCCCCAATCGGTTGCCGAGAGCCTGATGCACCGTCTCGCTGATCTCACGCGGGCGGTGGTTCAGCCAGCTTCTCAGGGAAAAGGCGACGCCGCGGTGGAAGCAAGCCTCACCGCAACGGCTTCCCGGATCGGACACGAGAGAATTTTGGCCCTTCGGGGTCTCATCGCTCGCTCACACCGGGATCTGCGCGATGTCACTCTGCCTCGCCTCTGGCTGGAGGCAGAATGCGTGAGGGTGGCCCAGATTCTCAACGCTCCTGCTGCTACAGCGGCTCCCGTGGCCCCGACTCGGGCAGCGGTCGCCTCGCAGCCGTCGCCCCAGGTCGCGACTAAACCCGCAGTCGATCGGATTTCGGTGAGTCAGCCTGCTCTCGAGACCCCCCGGGCTGCACCGGTCGAGACGAGTCCGCAAGCGGGGGTCAAGGTTGGTTCCTTCGGCGGAGACGCGAGTGGCGGAGACGATGGACTCTGGCGCCAAGTGGTGAAAACTCTGAGCGACATGAGCAAGATCGCTGCCATGAGATTGCCGCTCAGCCGAGTGGCGAGCCACGAGAATGGCGTTCTGACGATCGAATTTCGGCGAACCGCCGACGCAGATTGGGTCACAGAAAACATCAAGATCCAGCAGGCGATTCGCACCGAGTGGAAGAAGGCCGCCGGAAAGGATGCAGAGTTCCGATTCGTTGGTCGTGGCCAGGCGGCCCCATCCGCCCCGACGATTGAGAAGGCTTCGGTAGAATCAGTCCTCGAAGGCGACGAACTGGCGGACGCCGGAAAGAAGATTTTGTTCGATGAGGATGCCAAATCCGGCGCCGATTCGGAACCGAAGGAAGACGACTCCGTCTGAGATATTGAGACTATGAAACTCCCCAAGAACTTTGGTGGCCAAGGCCTCGGCGACATGATGGCGCAAGCCCAATCCGCCATGGCCCGCGCCAAGAACCTCGACCAAGAGCTCGCCGAAGAGCGCATTGACATCGACAAAGGCCCGGTGAAGTGCGTGTTCTCTGGCCTCGGCGATCTGGTAAGCCTGAAAATCGACCCCAGCATCGTGGACGCAAACGACGTCGAAATGTTGGAGGATCTCATCACCAGTGCGATCCGCGACGGCTTTGCTCTCGCCACCGAGCGACGCGATGCCAAGGTCAAGGAGATCATGCCGAACGTGCCTGGTCTCGATAAGCTCGGCTTCTAAGCCCATCTCTCATGCAGTTCGCCCGACCCCTGGCCGAGTTGATCGCTCAATTTGAGCGTCTGCCAGGAGTCGGGCCTAAATCTGCCCAGCGCCTCGCTTTTCACGTGCTGCGCCAACCGGAAGATGATGTCCGGCGCATGGCGGAGGCCCTGCTGGAAGCCAAGAGAGCGCTCCGGCTCTGCGCGGTGTGTCAGAACATCAGTGAATCGGAGCAGTGCGAAATCTGCCTCGATCCACGGCGTGACCCCAAGGTGATCTGTGTCGTCGCCGAGCCTCGCGACATCTCGTCGATGGAGCGACTCAATGAGTTCAAGGGCTTTTACCACGTCCTTCACGGCTTGCTGAATCCTCTCGAAGGGGTCGGGCCGGAGAATCTGAAAGTGCGCGAGCTCCTGGAGCGGTTGCGGGACACGGTCGAGGAACTTATCATTGCCACGAACCCGACGGTGGAGGGAGATACCACCGCGTTCTATTTGGCGAAGCTCGTGAAGCCGCTGGGAGTTCGGGTGACGCGTCTTGCTCACGGCATGCCGGTCGGCGGGGAACTTGATTACGCCGACACGGCGACCCTGCTGAGCGCGCTCGAATATCGCCGGGAGCTATGAGGATTTCATGAAAGTCTTGTTGTTGGGATCAGGTGGGCGTGAACACGCTCTGGCATGGAAGCTCTCTGAGGAGGGCCACGATTTGATCTGCGCTCCGGGGAATCCGGGGATTGCGGAGCTTGCCGAGACGCGCTCTATTCCGCTGAACGACCGAAAGGCGTTGCTTGATCTTGCCAACGAGATGCAGCCGGAACTCATCGTGATCGGCCCCGAGGATCCCCTGATCGCGGGTCTGGCGGACATGTTCCGCGAGCACGGGTTCTCGGTGTTTGGGCCAGGGCAAGATGCGGCGCGGCTGGAAGGTTCCAAGGCGTTCAGCAAAGACATGATGAAGCGCGCCGGAGTTCCGACCGCCGACTATCAGAGTTTCAGTGATCCGGTTGCGGCGAAGGAGTTTATCGGAGCAAAGTACGCCTCCGGTCGGCAGGTCGTGGTCAAAGCGAGCGGGGCCGCGCTCGGCAAGGGCGCGATTGTCTGCGAAACGCTCGCAGAGGCCGACGAAGCGGTCGACATGATGCTCGTCCGCATGGAACTGGGCGAGGCGGGGCGCACGGTGGTCATTGAAGATAGGCTGATCGGGCGCGAGTTCAGCCTCCTGACGTTGGTCAGCGACGAGGGCATCTTCAGCCTGCCGGTGGCGCAAGATCACAAGGCTTTGCGCGATGGCAACGAAGGCCCGAACACCGGCGGCATGGGCACGGTGAGCCCCTGCGGAATTTCGGCGGGTTTGGTGCAAGAAACCGAGGAGATGGTGGTCAAGCCGATTCTCGCGAGCCTGCGCGAACTAGGGATCAGCTATCGAGGCGTGCTCTTTAGCGGATTGCTTGTCGAAGCGGGAACGCCTTACTGCCTGGAATACAACGTCCGATTCGGCGATCCCGAGACTCAAAGCGTGATGCTCCGGCTTGGCGCTGGGCTGGGCGCAGCGCTCAAAGCCTGCGCCGATGGCGCGCCGATTCCTGAGATCCCTGTTTTGGAGAACACGGTGGTGACCGTGGTTCTCGCCAGCGAGGGGTATCCCGGAGACTACGAGAAGGGGCGTCGGATCACCGTGGGCGATCTGCCAGAGGGCGTTGAGCTTTTCCACGCGGGAACAAGTCTGCGCGATGGTGACCTCGTGACCAACGGCGGCCGAGTCCTCGGCGTGTCGGCGGTGGGCAAGAGCCTTGCTGAGGCCCGGGAACTCGCCTATCGGGGGGCGCACCTCGTTCGATTCGAGGGTGCGCAGTACCGCCGCGACCTCGGCGAAATGGTCTTCTGAGTCTGCTCCGTTTCGGGGTCTCGGCATCATTCCTGCGTCGGATACAATAGTCCGCAGGGTTATCCAAGAGCATGCAACCCGATTCAAACCAATCTAAGGGCAACAAGAGAAGCCGCGCCATCGCTTTGAACAAGCGGGGTCTGATTGCGCTTGAGGAAGCTCTGCAGGAAACTTGGAAAGCGAACCATGCCCCGGCGCGCCTCACTCGCTCGTTGCGGGCCGACATCTTCGGGCTGAGCGTGAAGACTTCGGATCGGATTTGTGCCGGGCAGCCGGTCGATCGGGGAAGTTTAGTCACTGCCTTTGCGGCGGTCGGGCTCGAGTTTGGGCAGGAGCACACGGGAGAACCGCCTGCTGCGCCCACAAAGGATGCGCCGGAACGCGTGATGCCAGAGGGACGGCGCCTTGGGCTGATCCTCGCGGGCATGATCCTGTTTGTTCTGGTCGCTCTTGGCGCAGCGGCGGCCCGCCCACGTCCGCTCTTGATCCACTCACCGGACTACAAGGCACCAGGTCTCATGAAGTCCGGACTCGCCGACTACCATGCGGGTCGCTACGAGGATGCACGGAAGAAGTATCACCAGGCTCTGGAGGCATCCCGCGAGGCGCGCGATTCGGGCGGTCTCGCGGAAGCCTTTAAGGCTCTGGGCGAGTTGGCAGTTTTTGACGGAGATTACGTCGAAGCCGAGGAACTCTACCGCAAGGTACTCGTGTTGCTGGAAACCTCAAATTTTCCCAATCAGGTTCCCCGTGTGATGCAGCTCATTGGGCAAACGCAAGAACTCCAAGGGAAAGCGGATGCCGCTCGCGCGAGTTACTTGGAAGCCCTCAGAGGCTTCACCCAAATGCCAGAGGAATACTCTGCCGCCATGGTGCAGATGGATCTGGGAAGCCTGGAGCGTGAGGCGGGCGATTTCTCATCGGCTGAGGCGTGGTTTGTCACGTGCGAAGCAACGCTGAAGCGGCTCGACAAGAAGCCAGAGCTGGCGGCGGTCGCGATGGAGATCGCGCGATTGGAGCGCGATCGGGGCAACTATGGGTTGGCTCTTGACCGGCTGAACCAGGCACTTGGTTTCTGGGAGAGCGAGTCGCATGCGCGCTGGCAGGGAACGACTCATTTGGAGATCGCTCGGGTTTATCAGGCGAAAGGGGATGAGGCGTCCGCACGTCGTTCGGCGGCAACGGCTGAGGGGTTCTATCGAGAGGCGGGGGATTCGGTCGGGGAAAAGAAGGCGCTCAGCCTGCTGGACCCCTCAAAGAACGCTGAGTAAGTTTAGGGAAGATAAGGCAGAGCGAGTAACTTCCCCGAACTGGGAACGAACGCGGCTCCCCGGGCGCAACAAACTCTAGTTCTTATGCATACTGGCACAAGAACCTTCTTGCCAATAGCGGCTGCCGTCACGCTCTCACTCTACGCCACCACCACTGCGGTTAACGCTGCTCCCCAATCGAAGAGTGAAGCGGATCGGCCTTGGTTGATTCGACTGATCAATGCCAACGAAGCTACGGTGCACGAGATTCTTCGGAAGCCAGATGCCGAGGATCCGACAAGTTTCACGAAGAAAGGCTTCTCCGAGATCTACGCAAGCATGCGCCCAGACGGAAAAACGGGACTCGTGCTTCTGGACTTTGAGAAGGATCCTGGAAGTTGGCAAATGGCCCTCAAGCTCTGTGGAGTGAAAAGCACGACCGGGCTCAAGGGAAACAAGCGTACATGGAAGCAGCAGACCCTGTACGATATCACGGGCTTCAAGGGTCTCCCAAAGGAATGGCAGATAACCTATAGCATTCCGTATAGGTATTAGGGGTCATCAACTTTGGAGCCGGCGCGTCTCATACTCCAGCGAGACTCACCAGAGTAAGGCTTGATCAGACGGAGTAAGTTCGGGGAAGATAAGGTTTCGAGTTAACTTCCCGGATGTTTCGTGGCGTCTTGGCACCGCTCGGGGGAACAATATGGCGGTTCAACGAGCCGTCGACTTGGCAACGCAGGCATACCTCCCCGCGCCGCGCCATTTGGCAGAGACTCCTTCTCGCTCGATCCAATGAACACGGGGGCCCGACGAGGGGCGGGCTCCTTCCTGATTCCTTTCCAAAACCAGCGACAAACGTTGAGCGGCATGGCAGGAGAGTTCGGGGCGGGCTTGCTGCTCCCGATGCCTCTAAAAACCGGAATAGTTCGGGAAGATAAGGCGCCGGACAGAACTTTCCTGAACTTTCGTCGAACCAATCCCTCGCACCCCAGGAAACTTGACTCCGATGAACAGCAGAATTACACAGTCGCTTGCTCAGGTTCTTCTCGTTACGATGATGGCTTCGACTACTGGATGCGTCGCGCAAGCCTCGCAGGGCTCAAACGAAGTGAAGGAATCGTGGGTTTTCAAGCTCCTTGGAGCTGAGAAACCGGTCGTCGACGCAGCACTCGGGAAGTCCAAGAAGGATGAGGACTTCGAGATCTACAGCAAGAACAACATGACGATTCGTGCGCTCTTCGTTGATGGGCGCTACTTAGGAACCTGCTCCATGTTCACCGTTGAATTCAGGAAGAATCCGGGCTCATGGAAAAACGCCCTCAAAGAGCTCCAGATTGATCCGACGGGAGTGAAGGCGGAGGTTCCTACCGACACGGGCATCGTCTATCCGGCTGGTTACATGGAGTTGAAGCAGATCAAGTCACTCCCAGAAAAGTGGAGAGTCTCATACATCCCCGAGGAGAAAGGCAAGGACTCTAACGGGGTGCCTTACAGTGCCGGTGCTCGGATCGCCTTTTCTCGGTGATTTGACTGCATTTCTAGGGCAGGTCGAGGAATCTGGGGCCTGACGAGGGGCGGGCTCCTCTTAAGTACTCAGCCCAGCGTGCCTTGCTTGGCTTGCTTCTTGAGTTCCCGCTTTGGCCAGTAGCCTTTGCGAGCCTTATTCGCTTGGTTCAAGGCTTGGCCGAAGTTCCAGATGAACAAGCCCAGCGTGATCGCCACGCCAGTGCCGAACTGCCATCCGAGGGCAACCCACGAGAAATTCTCCCAGTTGGTTTGGAACTGGTTGATGAGGAACAGAGCCCCTCGCACGAGCGAAAAGATGAGGGCAATGAGGAAGATGCCTTTCCAGACGATTCCATCCACGACTTCCTGCCACGCATGGCTGGCAATGAATCGCGAGGTCTTTCGGTGGATAAACCACGCCAACAGCGGCACCCAGAGCGGGGCGAAGATGCCGGCAATGTGGATCATCGAGGCGACGGCGCGCTCGGTGGATGTGGTGGGAGGATGCTCCGGTTTGTCGGTGCTCAGGAGAGGGGCTTGGCTCACGCTATCCAATGAGACTCTTTGCGGGGTGGCATGGTTGCACCCTTGGGTCTCTGGGGAGATCCAACGGCGAACCACTTGACCGGGAAGGAAGCCTCGCAGGCGGTACGATCAAGACCCGATGATCGATCGCTACACGACCCCCGCCATGTCGGCCATCTGGAGCCGCGAAGCCAAATACACCTGTTGGAAGGATGTCGAGGTGGCGATCTGTGGAGCCTGGGCTCGCACCGGGCTGATCTCGGATGCTGAGATCTCCGAGATTCGCAGCAAAGCCGCGTTTGATCTCGCGCGATGCGACGAGATCGAGCTCGAAACCCGCCACGATCTGGCGGCGTTTGTCCGCAATTTGGAGGAAACTATCGGGGCTCCTGGGCGCTGGATTCACTTCGGAGTGACGAGTTACGATGTCATCGACACAGCTTTGGGGATGATGCTGCGCAACTCGTGCGATGTGCTTTTGGAAAGTGCCACGAAGCTCCGCGCGGAAATGGAGCGGCTCGCGCAGGAGCACAAGAACACACCGATGATCGGGCGAACCCACGCGATCCACGCTGAACCGATCACGTTTGGATTCAAGGCGGCGAGCTGGATTCAGGAGCTCGATCGGAACATCGAGCGCCTGCGTTCGACCCGCGAGAATGTGGCTTTCGGCAAGATCAGCGGAGCCGTCGGGATCCATGCTCATGTGGATCCGGCGATGGAGGCGGAAATCTGTGCCGAACTCGGGCTGAAGCCCGAGCCGATCTCGACCCAGATCATCAACCGAGATCGTCATGCGGAGTTTCTGAACAATCTGGCGTTGCTCGGGGCCGGGTTGGAGCGAGTCGCCACTGAGCTGCGGAATCTGCAGCGCACCGAGATTCTGGAGGTTCAGGAAGCGTTTGCGGCAGGTCAAACGGGATCGAGCGCGATGCCGCACAAGCGGAATCCGTGGAACAGCGAGACGGTGGTCGGTCTGAGCCGAATTCTTCGCGGAAACGCGGGAGCGATGCTGGAAAGCGTCGCAACATGGCACGAGCGTGACCTCACGAATTCGAGCCTGGAGCGGGTGATTCTGCCCGACTCCTGCCACCTTGCCGACTTCATGCTGAACCGCCTGACGCGCATCCTGCAGGGTCTCGTGGTCATGCCGGAGAACATGCAGCGGAACCTGCGCCTGATGGGTGATCTTGTGTTCAGCGAGCACCTGATGAGCACCCTGATCCGGAAGGGAATGGGTCGTCGTGAGGCTTACAAGATTGCTCAGAAGCACGCAGCGGCGGCCTGGGATGGAGTCGACTTCAAGACCAGCGTCTGCACCGACCCTGAGGTGCTGGCGCATCTGGATGAGCACGAGAGGGAGGAGGTTTTCAGCCTGGATCACCACCTCCGCAATGCCCAACACAACGTTCCTCAGAGCTGATTTTCGCTCCTTTGTGGAACTTAGTGCTATAGAACGGAGTATCATAGAAGAGTGGCTCGTGAGAAGTCGTGCGGATATTCAGAATAGCCTCGTTTCGAAAGTTCTCTGAGAGTGAGGGTGTGACGGAAGACGTCTTGAGAGCGACGATTCGTGAGATCGAAGCCGGACTGATTCACGCAGACTTGGGAGGCGGGCTCTTCAAACAGAGGGTTCGTCGCCCAGGAGGTGGCAAATCGGGTGGATTCCGAGTTCTGGTCGGCTTTCGCAAGGGCGATCGAGCCTTCTTCCTCTATGGGTATGCGAAGAACGAGCGTACGAATGTGACTCGGGCTGAGCTTCTCGCATATCGCCAGTTCGCTGCCTTGCTGCTGTCGCTCAGCGAGTCTGACATCGAGACTGGATTAGAAATAGGTGAATTTGATGAAGTCGAAAATCCTGAGTGAAGAGAAAAGCGCAGCGATTCAAGATCCTCTGGCGCTCCAAGTGGAACCGGGACGAAAACCCGGATCCAAGATTCTCGGGGACATCCATGAGAGCGTCGCCGCTCTTCATGCTTCAGGAATTGTCGACAAACAGACGATGCGCCAGTTCGATGAGCTTTGCTTGGTACCGGTCGATGAGCTCACGGCGGACGACATCCGCTCTGTACGCACCGAGAGCGGTGTGAGCCAAGCTGTTTTCGCGAGCTATCTCCACGTCAGTGTCGGACTCATCAGTCAGTGGGAACGTGGCGTCAAGAAGCCCTCCGGTGCTGCCCTCAAGCTGCTCACGCTCGTGAAGCGGCACGGGCTCGACTACATTGCATGAAGCAAAAAGCGGCCCTGCCGATCACGCGGATCAGCAGGGCCGTCTCGGTCGTCGAAGTGCGCGGCCTAGGCGACGCCTTTGGCGAGTCGGGTGAACGATTCTTTGTCCACCGCCCGCATCAAACACTCGTCATAGGCCACGGCGCCGGAGCGGAAGTGGTCAGCCAGAGAGCGATCCATTGTGACCATGCCTTGATTCGAGTTGGTTTCGAGAATCGAATACATCTGGTGGGTTTTTCCTTCACGAATCAGGTTGCGAATCGCGGGGATACCGAGCATGATCTCAAGCGACGCCACGCGACCGCCACCGAGTTTTGGCAGAAGTTGTTGGCTGATAACGCCTTCCAGCGTGTTCGACAACAGAACGCGAATCTGCTCCTGCTGGTCGGAGGGGAACACGTCGACGATCCGGTCGATGGTCGAAGGTGCGTTCCGCGTGTGGAGCGTGCCGAAGACCAAGTGTCCGGTTTCCGCCAAGGTCAGCGCGGCTTCAATCGTCTCAAGGTCGCGAAGTTCGCCGACGAGGATGATGTCCGGGTCTTCCCGGAGAACTGCCCGCAGAGAGTTGTGGAAACTGTAAGTGTCCTCGTGCATTTCCCGTTGGTTGACCATGCACTTCTTGTGCTTGTGCAGGTACTCAATCGGGTCCTCGATTGTCATGATGTGCGCGGTGCGATTCTCGTTGATGTCGTCAATCATCGAGGCGATGGTGGTTGACTTACCAGAACCCGTCGGTCCCGTCACCAGCACAAGACCGGACGATCGCTTGGCAATCTCGCGGATGATCGGAGGCAGTCGGAGCTCCTCAAACGACGGGATGCGGTTGGCGATGACCCGGAGGGCGGCGGCGGTCGCGCTTCGCTGCTGATACACGTTGCAGCGGAATCGCGCCAGACCCTTGACCGTGTAGCCCATGTCGAGTTCCTTGGTGTTTTCGAACTTGGTGATCTGGTCGTCGTTCAGAACCTCGTACATCAGGCGCTGGGTGTCTTGCGGCTTCAAAACCGAGTAGGGAAGTCCGACGAGTTCACCGTCGAGACGCATCATCGGCGGGAGGCCAGCGGTGATGTGGATGTCGCTTGCCTTGCGCTCGTACGCCATCCGCAGGATTTCGTCAAGGTGAACTCCCTCGACGGGTGCGACTTGCTCTTCGCCGTGATAGGAAGGCTCTTGAATTTCCTCGCCGACGTAGAACTTGCCACGGAATTTCTCCGGCGTGCGGAGTTCGAGCGGAACGTGGGCCGGAACATAGCTTTCTTGCTGGGCAATAGGCGATGGCGAGAAGGCGATATTCGGCTCGGATTCCAAAATCGGCATCTTGGGAACCGCAGCGGGCTCGGCGGCCATCGGCGGGGCCGCTTGGTCGAACGGACTCGCTGCCGGAGGCGCGGCGTGAGGAGCGGCCGGTGGCGCGCCCATCGGTGGTGCAGTGGCTGGCGGCGGCGGAGTGCCTGCTGGTTGACTCGGCTCGGTTCCGCCGTTCAGGTGTTTTTCCCAACTAAATTGATCCGACATCGTGTTCTCCGTTTGTTCCCTGTTGTTTGTGATGGCTGAAAAATGGTCTGACTACATGTGGAGGTGGGCTCCGGCAGCGATTGCCGCCAGGCCTGCCTCGACGAGCTTGGCTTGATCTTGCGCCGCTGGCGGCAGTGCGGGCACCGCCCATTCCGGCAGATTGGCTCCTCCGTCGGCTCCGTCGCGGGCGATTGACGCGATTCGATGGCTGACGGCGAGAATTGCTCTGGCCTGCGACACCTTGGGATCCTCGTGAGGCTGCATGTAGTTCAGCCCCGTCGCGAGTTCCTCGGGGAATCCCCACTTCTTGGCCGCGCCCTCTGCGACCAAGATGTGATGACATCCATAAACTGCTTGTTCCGCCTGGAAATCGGTGACCCCTCGCTCGCAAAGTAATGTGACTTTTTCGTACTCCTTGCTCTCGTAGCGATCCAGGAGGGTTTTGCCGATCAGGTGCAAGAGTCCGGTCGTGTAGGCCAGTTCCGGTGGTCCCGCATTGAACCTCTCGCTGAGTGATCGGGCGCAAAGGGCGGTGTCGACGCTCTGGCGCCACCAGCTTCGGCGTCGGAGAGATTCCTTGTCGGTCTTTCCGACAAACATGTCGAACACACCGACCGCCATGGCGGCCTGCCGTACCTGGCGCAAGCCAATAAACATCACGGCATCGCGGATCGAGGTCACTTTCTTCGGGAGCGAGAAGCTGGCACTATTGGCCAGAGCCAGAAGCTTGGCCGAGAAACCGGGATCCACGATGATGGCGGCCTCCAATTCTCCCGCACTGGCGGCCTCGTTTCCCGTCATTTCCATGATCTTGAAGACCACTTGAGGCAAGACGGCAATGTCCTTGATTTTGGCAAGGACGACTTCGACCGTATCGGCAGGAGGCAAAGAGTGGGCAGCAGACATGGGTTCCCTAGGAAAATGATTGGTTCAAACGGTTCTGGTCTTTATGAGTAGATGACACGGATGACTTCATCCACCGTGGTGACGCCGTTCAGAATCTTCTGCATCGCGTCGTGTTGGAGAGTTTTCATCCCGTTGGCGACGGCCAAGTTACGAATCTCGTGAGCCGGAGCGGAGTGGAGAATACGGTCTCGGATATCGTCGGTCATCACCAGGAGCTCGTGAACGCCGGACCGACCCTTGTAGCCGGAGTTCTTGCACTTCTCGCATCCCCGACCCTTGAAGAGGGTGATTTCGCCGTGGGTATCCGCGCCGACTTCTTCCGGAACCGGGAAGCCGTAGCGGATCAGGCTCTCGCGAGTCGCGGTGTATTGCTCTTTGCAGTTCGGGCAAATCACGCGGATGAGTCGCTGGGCAAGGACGCCGATGATTGACGAGCTGATGAGGAATGGCTCGACGCCCATGTCGATGAGTCGACCCGGCGCGGAGGGGGCATCGTTGGTGTGGAGCGTGCTGAAAACAAGGTGCCCGGTCATCGCCGCTTCCATGGCGATGGTCGCGGTTTCCTCATCGCGCATTTCACCCACCATGATGACGTCGGGGTCTTGGCGGAGCATGGCTCGCAGACCGGCGGCGAAGGTCATGCCAGCCTTTTTGTTGACGGCGCACTGATTGATGCTTTCGAGCTCATACTCAACCGGATCCTCGATGGTGATGATGTTCTTGAGGCCATCGTTGGTTTGGTTGATGAGCGAGTAAAGCGTGGTGGACTTACCCGATCCCGTTGGCCCCGTGACCAAGCAGATCCCGTAGCTGCGGGTGGCCAGATCCTCGAGCGCTTTGTAGTTATGGGGCAGAAATCCGAGCTTGCTGAGGCCAACGTTGATGCCGCCTTTATCAAGCACCCGCATAACGATTTTCTCCCCGTAGACGACGGGGAGGGTGGAGACGCGGAAATCGTACTCAGCGCCATTGATGGTGGCTGAAATCCGGTTATCTTGCGGAGCGCGTTTCTCCGCAATATCCATGTTGGCGATGATCTTGAATCGGCTGGTGAGAGCGTTACTGACCTTGCGCGGAAGCCGCATGATCTCGACCATGATGCCGTCGATCCGGAACCTGACGAGCAGGTCATTTTTGCGCGGCTCGATGTGGATATCGCTCGCCTTTTCGCTGACCGCTTGGTTGATGATGAGGTTGGCCAGGCGGATAACCGGTGCTTCATCGTCCTCGTCGTACTCTTCTTCTTTGTTTGCGTGGCTGCTCAGATCGACGGTCTTCTCGTCGAAATCCTTCATCACGCCATCAAGCTCGTGGGTGACGCTGACATCGGAGGCGTAGTACTCGCCGAGGGCGGCGGTCACTTCCTCGTCCACGGCAATGAACGGCTGGATCTCCAGCCCGGTGTTCATTCGGAGCTCGTCGATGACGAACACATCGAGAGGATTCGCCATGGCCACCGCGAGCGTGCCTTCTTGGATGGCGAGAGGGAGAATTTTGAACCGCTTAGCAAACTGGGGGGTCAGGAGTTTGAGAGCTTCTTGGGTCGGGCCACCCTTTTCGAGATCGGCAAACGGGATATCCCAGACCTTTCCGGTCATCCGGATACGATCCTTCTCCGAGATGAGGCCCATATCGACCATCACCTTCGCAATGGGATCATTCCCCCCAGTCTCCACCTGCTTATTTACCGCCAGTTGGAGCTGATAGGGAGTGATTAGACCCTCATCAACAAACACGTCGCCCGTGAGCATGCCAGGAGAGATGTTCCACACCAGCAATGATTGCTGAGACAGTGAAATTACTGGGTTCCCAGGCTCCATTCCTCATGGAGGCGGCGGGCGACGGCTAGAGAATTCCTCTACTGACTGGCTTTGCCGTAGAGATCCTTCGCCTTGCTATGTTTCTTCTTCCATGCCGCTTCGGCGGCTTCGGAAAGTTCTTCGTATTCGCCCTTTCGCGAGTTCTTGAGGAGGTAGGAATCACCGACCTTCACCCAGAGGTGGGTGAAGGAGTGAGAGAACCATGCTCCACCTTCTGAGAGCATCCCAGTCGCCCCATCTTCGAGCCTGAATGAGCCATACCGAAATCCAGTAACGACAAAGCCTTCTCCTCTGGGCTTGATCGAGTCGACATACACAACGTTGGGGCCGTTTTGGAACCTTCCCGTCGAGGCGATCTGAGCGGCAAAACGTTCCTTGGCAGACTTATCGAGGAACGCCTCCCCAAAGTAATCGTCGTACTCCTTCGTCCACATTGACGTGAACGACTCAAGATCCTTCTTCTTGAAGCGTTCCACGAAAGTGTCGTAGTACTTGAAGATTTCCGAGGCGCCCTTTGCCCCGGCAGGCTTTGGCCGCTGGGCAAGCGAAGGCGCGGTGCCGACAAGGCAGAGGGCGATAAAACCGACGAAGATTCCCTTAGTCACGCCCGATTTCTACCCTCCGCCCGCATTCTTGTCAACCTCTTCGGTCAGACCATTGGTTCGGCCCAGTACATTTTGTGATCCCCGTACATCTTCTGGATATAGGCGACCTGTCCGAGGTGATACACGATGTTCCAGTGGGGATATTCCAGATTGTCGAGTCCTTTGTAGATCTTTCCGCCGGTGTCGAAGGGAAGAGGCATCTCTTGGGCCAGCTTTTCGGCCGGGAATGATTCGAGCACGGCATCAAATTCGGCAAAGTGATCGCGGAAAACGCGCTCGCAGTCTTCCACGGTGACCCAGTGCGATTCGGTTTCTTTAATCTGAGCCTGGATCTCTTCGCTCCATTCAAAGGGCTTCCCGGAGACGATATCTGCCGCCCACTTGGGACACCAGGCGACTTCTCGCATCAGTTCGCGGACACTTCGCGTCCCCTCGGCGGGCTGCCAATCGAGCTTGTCCTCGGGCACAGCGGCGCAGTACATGAAGAACTCTCCGGCAGCGGAGAGGGTGGTGCGTCGAATGATTACGCGGAAGTCCATAGCGATCATTCTAACAAAAAGACAGACAAAAATCTACTATTAGCGCGGACTTTTTAGAAATTGGATGGAGCTCACTCAAAAAAGAACCGCCCCCTCGTGCGGGGGGCGGTGGCCTTTACTCGATCACTCTGAGGGCTGGATGAGCCCCGCGCGACTCCCGGAGGAGTCACGCGGGGGTTCCGGCGAGAGAAGTTATTTCGGGTTGGGGCCGACGTTACCGGCATCGAGATACCAGTACTTCCAGCTGCCCGCCGCATCGCCGCGGGGCACATAGATGTTTTGGTACCACTTCAAAGCACCCTTCTTGATCGCTTTTGCGTGACCATCCATGAACACCATGGGTGCCGTTTGACCGAATCGGTAGCGGGCATGTGCCGCGCATTCCCAGTTGCCAGTGGTGCTTCCACTGCAGTCGGTATCGAAGCGCGGGTCGTACATCGGGCTGCTTGGGGTGTAGACATCGACGCCATCGCGCGTGATCGTGGAGACGTCTCCGTCAACCGTGGCGATCTCTCCAATCCACATGAACTGCCAGGGGTGGAACCACGGGTAGCCCCAAGTCGGGTTGGCACCCTTCTCCATCATCATCACTTTGTCCGCAGGGTTTTCAAGCTGGGTTTGGCTGAGCGAAGGTTTCACCTGTGCCGCTGGGAACCACGATTGGTTGGAGTCGAAGTTGTCGGCAAAGATCGTGTGGTGAAGGCCGTAGCTGAATCCGCCAGTTTGGGCTTGCTCCCACGTGGTTGGCGTCGCAACCGGGCTTACGGGGAACGACGGGGATCGGAAGATTCCATCGCTACCGGATGACTGAAGCACTCCGGAGACCGGGTTCGTGTAGGTACGACCGTTCTTGACGTACGGATGGATGGCGGCATACCACGTGATATGGACATTGCCGCTGCCGTACTCGGCCATCACGTTCAGGTCGTCATAGTCGGCCGAGTAGATGAACGTACTCGTGCTGATTTGCTTGACATTGCTGAGCGATTGGGTCTTCTTCGCTGCGACCTTGGCCTGAGCGAATACAGGGAACAGAATCGCCGCGAGAATCGCGATGATCGCGATCACGACGAGGAGCTCGATGAGAGTGAATGCTCGGTTATTTTTCATGATGGAATCCTCTGCGTTGAGGGGCTTGGACGCGTGCTGGGCACGGGTCCGGTGGAGGCTCGCACGTCGAGCGTGCAAGGGAAAATCAGGTCATTTCGGCTTACCGGTCGCCCTTCGACGAGGTCGATGAGGGTGGCGGCGGCCTGGGAGGCCATGGCGCGGATGGGCTGACGGACGGCGGTCAGAGGGGGATTGGTGGTGGCGCTGTACGGGGTGGAATCGAATCCGATCACGCTGAGTTGCTGAGGAATCTGCAGCCCGACTTGTCGCGCTCGGTTCACGAACTCGGTGGCCATGTACTCGTTCCAGCAAATGACGCCTGTCTCTCTGGGAAGGCTCTTCGCAAAGGCCGACATCTCTCGCAGATCGTGGTGCCAGATCGTGACTCGGTGATCCAGCTCTCTGGCCGTGCAACCTCGGCGGAAGGCTTCGAGCCGCTCCATCGCGTCGGGGACGTCGGTTTCGCCCTCCTCCATCACGAACAACAGGTTCGTGTGACCCAGTTCGACCAGGTGCTCGATTGCCAGATCAATGCCTCCGGCGTTGTCGCAGCAGACGAAAACCGTCGAGGCCAGCGCCTCTTCCGGTCGGGCATGGAGAGCAACGAAGGGAACCGGCGACCGGCTCAGGGCCTGGACGATGTCCGGCGAGGTTGGCATTTTGCACCACACGATCCCATCCAGGCGACCATCGCCCACGGTGCTGATCGGGTCGTCGTGGTCGATTTCCGGGATGATGGTGAGGCGATATCCGCGCGAAAACAGCTGTGCCGCGATGCCGTCGAGCATGTGTACATAGAACAGCGGCCCTTCGGAGATGGCGCCGAAGTTTTCGAACACCAGCCCGATCGTGTGGTTCTGCTGCATGCGCAGCGATCGAGCCAGTGCGTTCGGCACGTAGTTGAGATCCTTGGCGGCTTCGCGAATGCGGTCAGCGGTCAACGAGGCAATGCGGACGTTGTCTCCTCGACCGTTGAGCACCTTGCTCACGGCGGCGACGGAGACTCCGGCGCGCGTTGCGACCTCTTTGAGGGTTCCTCGTCGATTTCCGCGTCCCTTCATGGGTTTCTTACCTCTCGGATTCGCTGGATTTGCCTTCGGCGGCTTCCTTGGCCGCGTTTTGTCCGGTCGGAGCTTGTCCGCCGATTCCTGCCTTGAGCGCGGCTTTCTGTTCGGGCGTCGCGCCTTGCATGTTTTCGATGTACTGTTGCCGGCGGGAGATGGCTTCCTCTTTCTGCTCGGGTGTCACCTTGCGGCTGACTTCTGAGTTATCGCACCCAGCGAGGCCGAGGGTGAACAAGGCCGCGATGCCGAGGAGAGAGGAGATCATCAGTGATCGTCGCATGATGTAATGTTACATCCTTTCATCGCAAAATCCAATCATTTTCTTTTCGTCAAGAATAAATTCATGAGCGCGGCCCGTCCGCTAGGTTCAAATGAGAGCGTGTTCCGATACAGAAAAACCGCCCGAGTCCCCAAAAGAGGGCCCAGGCGGTCAATTTGATGTAATTCTGATTTACAGATTGGCGCCGTTCGTGGCGATGACTTCCTTGTACCAGGTGTAGCTGTCCTTGGGCGTTCGTTTTTGGGTTTGGTAGTCCACGTGAACAAGGCCAAAACGCTTGCGATACCCTTCCGCCCACTCGAAGTTATCGAGCATGGACCACTGGAAGTAGCCCTGAACGGGGACGCCTTCATCGGCCGCGTTGCGAAGCTGTTCGATGTGACGATGCAGGTAGTCGATTCTCTGAGGATCGTGCACCTGGCCGTCCTTGGAAACCCAATCAAGACCCGCCATCCCGTTTTCCGTGACGATGATCGGCAGGCCGTACCGCTCGTGGAAGAACCGGGCACCCCAGTAAAGACATTCGGGCTTGACTTGCCAGTCCATGTTGGTCAGAGGTTCGCCGGGCAGTCCGGCGACGAATTCGGGCTTGCCATCGGCCCCTGCCTTGACGGTCTTGGCGGAGTACGTGTTGACGCCAAAAAAGTCGAGTGGCTGGTTCATCGTCTTCAGATCCTCGTCGGTGAATTTCGGTGCCATGTCGCCAAAGAACTCGAGTCCATCCGCAGGATATTCGCCCTTCAGAATCGGATCCATCCACCAGGCATTGATCCACGGCGTGTGGACGTTGACAGCAAACATATCGGCGCGCGCGGCATTGATGTCTTCTGGCTGAAGCGAAGCGGGCATCGTGACAGACCCCACTGGAGCAGCCCCGATGATTGCCTTGCTCTTGCTTCGAGCGCGGATGGTTTGCACGCTGAGGCCGTGAGCAATCATCGAGTGGTGCGCGGCGAGCAGCACCTCATCGAATCGGAGCTTGTCGCCGGGAGCATGGACTCCATCCCACAGGCCGAGGCCGATGTAGCATTGCGGCTCGTTCTGAGTAAACCAATGGTTGACCCGGTCGCTCAGCCGATCAACGACCACCGCCGTGTAATCGGCGAACCACTTGGGGCTGTCGGGGCTCATCCATCCGCCTTTGTGATACAGGTCAAGCGGGAAATCCCAGTGGAACAGGGTGACCCAGGGGGTGATGTTGGCGGCAAGAAGTTCGTCAATCACGCGGTCGTAAAAGTCGAGTCCGCGCTCTTCGATGCGTCCAGTGCCTTCCGGCAAAATCCGTGGCCAGCTGAGGCTGAGTCGGTAGGCGTCCACCCCCAGACCCTTCATTAGAGCAACGTCTTCTTTGTACCGGTGATAGTGGTCGCAGGCGACGTCTCCATTGTGCCCCTGGTAGACAAAGCCTTTCTTGCGGCTGGCCATATCCCAAACGCTCAGGCCCTTGCCGTCTTCAAAGGCGGCCCCTTCAATCTGATAGCTCGCGGTGGCAACGCCCCACACGAAGTCTTGCGAAAACCCCATGCCCTCAGTTTGGCCCGAATCGTTTCAGGCCGCGAGGCATGGGGTCTTTTGACTTTAGGTTCAAATCGCTCTGATTGAACGACGTATCAGATCAGGGCTTCCAATCGGCGGTGAAAATGTTGGTTTCGCCACGAACAACGCCGAATCGGTTGCTGGCCCAGACGAGCTTCTTGCCATCGCGCGAGAACATCGGGAATCCATCGAAATCGGGCGTGAAGGTGACCTGCCTCAGCCCCGTACCATCGACATTCACGACAAAGAGATCAAATTCGCGCCCCTTGGGGTCGTGATGGTTGCTGCTAAAGATGATCTGCTTGCCGTTGGGGTGAAGGAATGGAGCAAAGCTGGCCCCGCTGAGGTTGGTGATCTGTCGGTTGTTTTTGCCATCGGCATCCATGATGTAGAGATCCATCCGGCTCGGGCGTACCAGGTTCTCCTTCAAGAGGTCGAGATACTCCTGCTCTTCCTTCTGGCTGGCAAACGGGGCGGAGCGGCGGTAGACGATCTTCTTGCCGTCCCAACTCACAAACGGACCTCCGTCGTATCCAACGGTGTCGGTGAGCTTTCGGATATTCGTTCCGTCGAGGTTAGAGCGGTAGATCTCAACGTCGCCTTCCCAGGCTCCGGTGAAGGTCATGTAGGAGCCATCCGGAGCGATGGTTGTCTCGGCGACGTAGTTGCCTTTGTCGATGACCTTGGTGAGATTCCGGCCTTTGATATCGGTGCGGTAAAGGCTGAAATCAGGGTTCACCATCCACACATAGCCTTTGCTCATGTCAAGTGGCTTTTGGGCGCCCATGTTGCGCTCGTGGGTGCTGCTGAAATAGATGAATTTGCCATCGGGCGAGACATAGCTACAGGTTGTGCGGCCCATTCCGGTACTGATTCTTCGCCGGTTGGATCCATCGGCGTTCATCAAATAGATCTGCTCGTCGGCATACTGCGGCTGGCGGGTTTGAAAAACCAGCTGCGAGCCATCGAGATTCCAGTAGGCCTCTGCGTTTTGTCCGCCAAAGGTGAGCTGGCGGACGTTGCTCAGACTTTTCTCCGTGGGGTTGCCGACACGCGGTTGGTTGGCGGGCCATTCGCTGAGCGGCTTGCTCTCGGCGGGCGGGGTCTGGAGAAGGGCGGCGTGGCAGAGGCATCCCATCACATGATGTGGGGAGACGACGGCAGTCGCGAGCAAGGCAGCACTCAGCATATGAGACTATGGTGTCACGCGCACGGGGCGATCAAGATGACCGAAATGCCGAGTTTTTGCCTGTGCTGGGGGTTTTTCACTCTGGATCGGCACGGCGTAGCGGAGAGGCTCGGCGCGGTTCTGTCCGGTCGGCTAAACTGAGCAGACCGACCATGAGCGCGACCGCCACTTCTCTCGACCAACTCATCGTCAACTCGCTTCGATTCCTCTCCGTGGACGCGGTGGAGGCGGCGAACAGCGGTCACCCCGGCTTGCCGCTCGGAGCCGCGCCGATGGTCGCGACGCTCTATGGCAAGGTGATGAAGTTCCATCCAGGCCGCCCGGATTGGTTCAACCGCGATCGATTTGTACTCTCCGCAGGTCACGGCTCGGCATTGCTTTACAGCGCTCTGCATCTGTTTGGCTACGATTTGCCGCTGGATGAGCTGAAGCGATTCCGTCAGTGGGGAAGCAAAACGCCGGGGCACCCGGAGGTTGGTCTCACCGCGGGAGTGGAATGCACGACCGGCCCTCTCGGGCAAGGGATCGGCAACGCCGTAGGATTCGCCTTGGCGGAGAAGTGGCTGGCCAATCGATATAACCAAGAAGGCACGATCCTTGTTGACCATTTCACCTACGCCGTGGTCAGTGACGGGGATCTGATGGAAGGCATCGCCCAAGAAGCGGCGAGCCTGGCCGGTCACTTGGGGCTAGGAAAGCTCATCGCCCTCTACGATTCTAACGACATCAGCCTCGACGGCCCCTGCGAGAAGGCATACACCGAAGATGTTGCCGGCAAATTCGCGGCGATGGGGTGGAGCGTGACGACGGTCGCGGACGGAAATGACACGGCGGCAATCGAATCGGCCGTTCGATCTGCGCAAGAAGTGACGGGCAAACCTTCTCTGATCATTGTGCGTACGGTGATTGGATTCGGCAGCCCGCTCGCCGGAACTTCCAAGTCGCATGGCTCGCCTCTGGGAGCGGAGAACGTGGTGAAGACGCGAGCCGAGCTGGGCTGGAATCATGGCGCGTTCGAGCTTCCTTCCGAAGTCGCCGGTGTGGCGGTTCATGCTCACGCATCCGGCGATAAGCTGGTCTCCGATTGGGAAGCTCAGCTCGAGGCCTATCGAGCAAGCCATCCTGATCTGGCAGCTGAACTCGACTTGATCATGAGTGGTGCGCTGCCGGAAGACGCTTTCGACGAGCTTGATGGACTCACGTTCGAGGCGGGCAAGGTGGCGACTCGGGATGCGGGCAAGTCCGCTCTCGGCGCGCTCGCCAACAAGATCCCATGGATCGTTGGCGGCACCGCCGACCTCGCCAGTTCGACCAAGGCAGTGGTACCGGGTGGAGACTTCTCAGGCGCAAATCTGAGTGGACGCAACATTTGGTTTGGTGTGCGGGAGCACGCCATGGGGGCGATTGTCAACGGCATGGCCCTTCACGGTTTGAGAGGGTTTTCCAGTACATTCTTGGTCTTTAGCGACTATATGCGGGGGGCGATCCGCTTGGCGTCGCTCTCGCACATTCCGCATCTCTTTGTGTTTTCCCACGACTCGGTCTTCGTGGGCGAAGATGGTCCGACCCACCAGCCGATCGAGCATGTGAGCTCGCTCCGCCTGATCCCAGGCTTGCGGGTCTATCGCCCGGCCGATGCGCTTGAAACCGCCGCATGCTATCGCGAGGCGGTCAGCAGCGGAAAAGCCAGCGCGATGATCCTCACTCGCCAAAACGTTCCGGTGTTGACAGAGCATGCTGCGGCGGTGAAGAGCGGAGTGTCTCGTGGGGGATACGTTCTGAAGGACGCGGAAGGCGCGAAGGTCGCTCTGTTGGCCACGGGGAGCGAAGTGAGTTTTGCCCTGAACGTCGCCGATGCGCTTTCTGCTCAAGGTATGGCGGCTCGGGTGGTCTCCATCCCTTGCCTGGAGGTGTTCGCCGAGCAAACCGAGGAGTATCGGGCGAGCGTCGTCCCCGCAGGGACGAAGCGAGTGAGCCTGGAGGCAGGACGCACCGGACTCTGGGGTGGCTGGAGCGATCTGCAGATTGGCATCGACCGGTTCGGCGAATCTGCTCCCGGCGATCAGGTTTATGCGGAGCTCGGATTCACCGTGGAGAAAGTTGTCGCCCAGGTGAAGGCTTTGCTTGGCTAATGGCTCGCTTTGCCGGGATTGATGTCGGGGGATCCCGGAAGGGGTTTCACGTCGCGGTGCTTGATCCGTCGAAGGGCTTCGAGTGGGTGCGCGGGATTCATCGTGTTGAAGATATCTTAGCGGAACTTAAACAAATCGACGATCTGCAGGGAGTCGCGATTGATTGCCCGCCGAAGGCTCGTCGACCAAACAAGCGAACGAGGCTGAGTGAGCGCCAAATGAACAAGAGGTTCAAGGTTCAGTGGACGCGATGGAGCGACAAAGAGCCAGCGGAGTGGATGGAAAACGGGGAAAACCTGTGGAAAACTCTGCGCGAGGGGCTTCCTCAGGTTCAAATTGTCGAGACGTTTCCCACAGCCGTGTCGGGCAAGCTTGCCGCCTGCCCCTACTCGATCCCTCTAAGTTTGCTTGAAGGAGGTCCGCCAGAACGGGCGGTCTACAAGGATCTCATTGATGCGTGCCTGTGCGCCTGGGTGGCGGAGAAAGTGGCCCAGGGCGAGGCCGAAAGGGTCGGCGTCGATCCAGAAACCGGGGAAGTCGACGAACTCGGCCCGATCTACTTTTGAACGGCGGTCAGCGTCGGTGCCGGGTCTGCGCACTCGGCGCAGTGGGTTTCTTCGCCGCCAGAGATCGCGTGGGCGTGGGTGTGCTCGGGAATCCATCCGAGCTGCGGGGCCGCCATCACGAGGACGGTCAGAGCGGCGATCCCCCACATGGCTGCGCGTTGGCGCTTTTTCGACGCTGCGTGAACCTCACAGACCGGACCCGAGGGTTTGCGATAGGCGAGGAAGAATCCTAGTCCGAGGTTGAGGAGGGCAAATCCAAGGAACCACGGCTTGAACGGCTCCAGGGCATGAAGCCAGGCAGCCGATCCTGCTCCGCCGATGCCCAATCCACTGAGAGCGAGCAGCACCGTGGGAGCGCAGCAGGGCACGTGGGCGAGCAAAGCTCCCCCAACTGCTCCGAACGATGTCCACGCCGCTTTCATAATGCAAGTATATTGCATTAAAAACAAATGCGGTAGGGCTTGAAGCTGACGATTGAGCCTGAACTTGGGAGAGATCAGGGCAACCAGAAGTCCACCCGACGAGCCAGGCTTACAGCAACGGGAAGGCCAAGGCGGCTTCGAGTTGGAGGTTTGAACTGCGGAGGCGCTGGCAGAGAGTTTTGCCGATGTTTCGCAGAACAGTCAGACCGATTTGTGGGTGTTGATCCAACAAATCATTAAACTTTCCGGCCGAAATCTTGAGGAGGGTGGCATCGCCATCACTGATGACTGTCGCCGATCGCTCGGCGCGCTCGAACAGAGCCAGTTCGCCGAGGATGGCACCGGCTTGCAGTCGGGCGATGGGATCGCCGTGGATGGTGGTCACGCGGACCTTTCCCTCAAGCAGGATGTAAATGTCCTGCGCCGAGTCGTTTTCCGTGATGACTTCCTGGAGATCAACCGTGTGAAGCTCTTCAGCGATCTGCACGATCGCCTGAACCTGCTCATCGGAGAGGCCATCGGCGAGGTAGCTATTGCGAACACCAGAGAAGAGATTCATGGATTTAAGTGTCTACGGTACCCGGTAAGGTTGTCGGTTCCTGGGATGCTCTCCCGCGGTCTACTCATCCTCCGGCTTGGGGATGATCGCGTGGATTTTCTCGATGGCGAGGCTGAGCCTGGCCGCGCGGCGGGCGTCAGGCATGGTTCCCAACACTTCCGCGACCAGTTCGGCGTCCATTTTCGCCATGATTCGGGCGAGGTCGTTGTCGTTGGTCTCTGCAGCAAGGCGCAGAACCTGGGCGGCTTCCATGTTGTTCCAGATGGCGGCGAGCTTTTTGGCTCCTTGCTCTTCGTCCAAAACAGGATCTTCGGAGGTCACTTGAACCTTGGGTTTCGGAGGCTCCTTGGCTTCTTTGGGTTCGGGCTGAGGCTCTTCCTCGGGCGCGGGTGTGGGTTTTGGGGCGTCCTCTTTGTCGAGATAGTTCGCCTCCCCGTACATCGCCGCCTTCTTCGGGGTGATTCCAGGAATCTTGATCAGACCGGCGAACGCGGCTCCGACCACGCCACCAACGATGATCAGAGGGAGCAGCACGGCGAGAGCGATGACGAGACCCTTCTTGCCTTTCTTCTTCTCACTCATCATTCACCTCCCACTTTTCCGAGGATTTTTCGGACGTAGTTTTGAGTTTCTTGGTACGGCGGAATGCCTCCCGCACGCCGAACCGCACCCGGGCCTGCGTTGTAGGCGGCGAGAGCGAGTCGTCGATCGCCATTGAATTCGCGCATCATCTGGGCGAGGTACTTGGCACCGCCCTCCAGATTTTGCACGGGATCGAAGGGATCCTTAACGCCGAGCGAGGCTGCGGTTTTGGGCATCAGTTGAGCCAGACCCTGCGCTCCGACGGGCGAGATCGCCTTGGGATTGAACGCACTTTCTTGCTCCACCAGAGCTTCAAAGAGCCGGGGATCGAGGTTGTATTTCTCAGCGGCGGTTCGGGCGAGTTGCCGGAGTTCGCTGGTCTCGGGGTTGCCACCCAGGGTTGGCACCAGGCCCATCGCAATCGGATCGAGCGGGGCGTTGGAGCTTCCTGGCATCGTTGGCATAGGGGCACCCAAGAGGTTCGTTCCCGGCTTGGCTCGCTGGTTGATCGCGCCGTTGAGAGTGGCTTGGAAGTCGTTGTTCAGCGCCTTGGCCGGTTGGTTTTGCTGCTTCAGAGACTCGATTTTCGCCTGGAGTTCGCGGACTCGGGCCTGAACGCCGTCCACGCCTCGAAGTTGGAAATTCATCGGTGGGCTCCTTGGGGGTCGTCGTGGGTCGATTCCGAGGCGGTTGGTAAGTTGCGGGAAGATCTCTTGAGGGTCAGAGAGGATGCGCGCTCTGAGCCGAGCAAGGGGGCGTGCGGCCCCTTCCGGCCTTCGGCCACCCTCCCCGAGAAATGCTCGGAGAGGGCGTCGATTGAGGGTTGGTGGTTCCCGACCCTGAAGGGATCGGGGTGCCCGAGGACGGCGATCAAGCGGCCCTCCTCATCGTGGCCCATTCATCGAGAGCCTCTTGCTCCTTCTTGTTGGCCTCTTTGACCCATTCCGCGTACTCATTCTCTCGGAGCTTGTCGAGAGCGTCGGCGTCTTGTTTGGCTTTCAGCCACAGCTCGCGGGCCCGGTGCTCCTCATCGACGAGAACACCTAGTGCGGAGTGGAGGGCGCGGGATTCGTCCTCAAGCCGTTGGAGATAGAGCTCCAAATCCATGCGCTCGCGCAGATTGCTCGCGATGCGCCCCAGCGACTTCTCCCGAATCCCCCGGACGCCTTCGATATCGTGCTCCAGGTCGATCCGTTTGGCGCGGCTTTGCAGGTAGTGATCCTTCGCCGCTTGCTCTTCGTTGCGGCGGTGATCGAGCAGTCGCTCGAGTCGGAAGGAGAACTTAGTCATGGATGATCCTCGTCAAAACGTCCACGGAGTCGTCGAGCTTGCAGGAGGCAGATTTGTCCTGTCGAAGCAGCCCGTTGATGCGATCCCAGCGGTCGATGGCTCGGTCGCTGAGAGGGCGGGTTCCTGGTTTGTAGGCACCGACGCTCACGAGATCTTCGACTTCCGCGTAGGCGGAGATCAGCTCGCGAAGAGAGGCAGCGTTGCGCACGTGCTCCTGGCTCGTGACCATCGGCATCACCCGGCTGAGGCTGGTCATGACATTGATCGGCGGATAGTGGCCTTTGCTTGTGAGCTTTCGGTCGAGAACGATGTGGCCATCGAGGATGCCCCGGGCGGCGTCGGCGATGGGTTCGTTGGTGTCGTCACCATCGACCAAGACGGTGTAGATCGCGGTGATCGCGCCTTTCGGGCCGCAGCCGGCGCGCTCCATCAGTTTCGGGAGGAGGGCGAAGACGCTGGGGGTGTATCCCTTGGTGCTCGGTGGTTCGCCGATCGCGAGTCCGACTTCGCGCTGGGCCATCGCAAAGCGGGTGACGGAGTCCATCATCAGCATCACGTTCAGGCCTTGGTCGCGGAAATACTCGGCAATCGCCGTGGCGGTGAGGGCCGCTTTGATTCGCAGCAAAGCTGGTTCGTCGGAAGTGGCGCAGACGACGACGCTCCGGGCCATACCTTCCTGTCCGAGGTCATTTTCCATGAACTCGCGGACCTCGCGGCCTCGTTCTCCGACGAGGGCGATGACGTTGACATCGGCTCCGCCGTTGCGGGCGATCATTCCGAGGAGGGTGGACTTTCCAACGCCCGACCCAGCAAAAATGCCGACTCTTTGTCCGACGCCCATTGTGAGGACCGAGTCGATGGCCTTGACCCCGGTTTCAAAGGGGGATTCGATCATCGCCCGCTCCATCGCGTTTGGCGGGGAAGCGAGGCTGGGATAGTGCTCGTGGATATCGAGCGGGCCCTTGTTGTCGATAGGGCGACCGAGCGCGTCGATGGTTCGGCCGAGAAGATTGTCTCCAACGGGAACGCGCAAGCAGTGACCGGTCGCTTTGACGAGGCTTCCGCTTTTGACGCCGGTGATGTCGCCCAGAGGCATCATCAGGACGCGTTCGCCCCGGAATCCAACGACTTCGCAACGCAGGGAAGGCCCCCCGGTCTCGCTTTCGATCAGGCAAACATCGCCGATGCGGGCCGAGGGGCCAATGGATTCGATGACGAGTCCGACGACTTGGCTGACCTTACCCATGATCTCGAATCGGTTCACGGATTCGATGGCGCGCATGGCGGTCTTGAAAACCGGCGGCTGATGAAACTGGGGGGCGCTCATGCGGCTTCTCCAAGGGCTTCAAGGGCGAGTCGGTGGAGGTAGTGCTCGATGCGGGCGTCGATGACCCCCGAATCAGATTCCAGAACGCACCCGGCGTGGATGGTGCTGTCGCTCACGATTTCGATGTCGCGGATATGGCTGAGGGCTTCGATGAGCTCGTGTCGGCGCCCTTCCAGGTGCCCCACGCGACCGGGATTGACGCGGAGCCGGATGTGAGTAGAATCGGTGGCTTCCGCGATGACGTTCCGGGCGATTTCGAGGATCGCATCCTCGTGCATGGCGAGCTCTTGCACCAACGCTCGACGGGCGATTTCGATGGCAAGGACGGCGAGACGCTTTTCCGCTTCTTCGAACCACGTGTCGATTTCTGCTTTCGCCGTTGAAACAAGGGTCTCCAGGGCGTTGGCGGTGGCTTCAAACTGCTCGCGGTGAGCTTCGTCATACCCACGCGCAGCTTGAGAGGCTCCGGTGGCGAGGCCGACTTCGAGGCCTTTGGCTTCGCCTCGGGAGTAGCCCTCGCTGTATCCGACGAGTTGGCCCTCCTCATACGCCTTGTTGAACTTGCGCTGAATCTCCTGCTTGGCCCACTGGGCGGTGGGGGATTCATCCGCAACCTGGTGCGTGGTCTGGAGACGATCCAGGAACGACCCGTACTGGGTTTCTGTGCGCAAGATGTTGCGGGAGGAGACAGCCTTAGACAAGCACATCCTCCTCGTCGCGTCCGATTTGGATTTCGCCTGCTTCTTCCAATCGTCGAATGCTGGCGACGATCTTCTGCTGGGCCTCTTCCACGGTACGCATCTTGACCGGGCCCATGAACTCCATATCTTCCTTGAGCATGCCAACGGCGCGCTCGGACATGTTGCGGTAGATCTTTTCTTGGACTTCCATCTTGACGCCCTTGAGCGCGGTGGCGAGATCCTTGCCGTCGACTTCCTTGAGCACGCTTTGGACGGCACGATCGTCGAGCTGAACGATGTCCTCGAAGACGAACATCATGTTCTTGACTTCGTCGGCCAGTTCCGGATTGGACTCGCTGAGGGTATCGAGGATCACGCGCTCAGTGGCGCGATCGACTCGGCTAAGGAGGTCAACGAGTGCCTTGGGGCCACCTGCTTTGGTCATCTCGGTGTTGATGACGTTGGAGACTTTCTTCTCCAGAACGCGCTCGACGTTGCGGATGACTTCCGGCGGGGTTTGATCCATGGCGGCAATCCGCTCGGCGACTTCGCCGCGCAGATCGGCGGGGAGCTTACTGATGATGCTCGCGGCTTGGGTTGGCGACATATAGGCGAGGATCACCGCAATGGTTTGCGGGTGCTCCTCTTGGATAAAGCTCAGAAGCTGTTGCGGATCGGCGCGTCGGAGGAACTCGAACGGCACAACCTGCATGGCCGTGTTGATCTTGTTCACGAGCTCATTGGCTCGATCTTCTCCAAACGCGGCGAGCAACGTTTTGTGCGCATTGTCGATACCGCCTTCGGCGATAAACTCTTGCGCCTGGGCCATATCGTGGAACTCTTCAACGATTTTGTTCTTGAGCTCCGGAGTCACCTTTTCCAGCCGGGCGATCTCCATCGACATCGCTTCGATCTGCTCTTCGGTGAAGTGCTTAATGATCTCGCTGGCGTATTCTGGTCCGAGGACAGCAAGGACGATGGCGGCCTTTCGCTTGGCAGTGAGTTCAACGTTTTTCTTACGCATTATCGTTGTTCCTCCATCATCCAGCTCTTGAGGAGCATGGCCACGGCTTCAGGGTTCTTCTTGGACATTTTGCGGAGCTGTTCGAGGGGGATGTCGACTTTGCGCTTGATGGATTCGATATCCAGATCGTCGTCATCGTCATCATCGTCATCGTGGAGGCGCTTCTTCTTCTTGCGCTTCGGGCGTTGGATCATGATCGGGTCGCCATTCTCGTCGATCTCTCCGGTATCGACCAGCTCTTCGCCGAGGTCGATTTCCTCGTCGCTCACCTCAATCTGGGTGGAGGGCGAGAGATTCGTGGAGGTCTCAATCAGGGCGAGAAGCTGGGGATCCGCGTTGATCGGGATCTGAATCGTCTGGCCGTTGCTGAGCACAACGGTTTGGGTGGAAACCGGCTTGAGCTGCTTCGCCAGGCTTCGGATGAGGATGAACGCAACTCCGAGCAGGGCAGCGATGGGCAGGATGGAGATGATCTGCTGCATTCTCGCCGCACTGGCGGCATCTGCGGCGGCTTTCTCTTGAAGCTTGGTGGCGGCATCGCTGAACTCGGCGGCCGTGACATTGCTCGTGAATTTCTCGTCGCCTTGCCAGGGGGCAATGTAGTTCGCGACACGCTCTTCCAGCGGGGCAAGATCCTTCACCGCGACGCTATTTGCCATCACGCTGACGTTCATGGCGATGAGCTCACCGGCGGCTCGCTCGATGTTGGTGCGCGTGTTGCTGGTGGGATATTGTTTGGTCTTTTGCTCGCTTTCGTAGTCGCTGCTTTTGGCGTCGGTATCGACAGCGGCGGGCTGACCGGGGATGTTCGACTCGGTGCCAGCGCCTTGGACCGTGTCGCCTCCGCTGCTCGTCATTTTCTCGCCAGCCGACTCTTCGACGATCGGGTCACCGCTGCGGATGGTTTCATCCTTGGCGATGGTCGTCGCGTCCATGTTCAGCTGGACATCGACTTGAACAATGGTGTTGCCGATGCCAAAAACTTGGTCGAGTTCACGCTGCAGATCGGCGGCGCGACGCTTGCTCTCAGCGGCTTCGGCCTCCATTTTCTTACTCGCGATGGTGGTGGAGCTTCCGCTCTCTTCACCGTCGTAGATCATTCGGCCGTTGTTGGTGACGACGGTGACTCCGTTGGCTTTGAGGCCGGTGACGGAGTTCTGAACGAGTCGGGCAATGGCCTTGGCGGCTTCCGAGCTCAGGGCGTTGTCGTTGGCCTCGGTGATGCGAACAGCAGCGGTCGGCGGGGTGGTTTGGTCGCCGAAGGCGGAATCTTTTCCGAGGGTGAGGTGGACTTGGGCGTGGGCGACGCCTTCCATCGTCATGATCGAATCGGAGAGTTCTTGCTCTTTGGCGGCGATGATCTTCTCGTTCTCTTTGCGCTGGCTATCGCCTAGGCCGATCGATTCGATCATTTGAAAACTGTTACCACCGCTCTTGGGGAGCTTGTTTTTGCTCGCCAGGTACATGCGGGCTTTCGGCACTTCGGAACTCGGGACGACGACTTCCATTTGCGGGGTGATTTCCACCTTGAATCCGCCTTTGGTGAGTTCGTCGTAGACGGCCGAGCGATCTTGGTCGCTCAGTCCGGTCAGCACCGGTTGCATCTTCGGCTGACTGGCGAACATCACCGTCAGACCCAAGATGACGACAAGGAAGGCCGCACCGAACACGGTCACAAGTTTCTGTGTCCGGTCGGCACTCTGCCACCATTCTTTTATTCGATCAAAGATCGCGCCCATTTCAACAAATCCAGTCGAAACGGCGGACTATTCAGTTTCTGAGACCCGTAAGCTTACACTTGCATACGGTTGATCTCTTGATAGGCTTCTAGCAACTTATTCCGAACCTGAAGGGTCAGGCTCATCGCAGTGCTCGCACGCTCCATCGTGATCATCAGATCGTGATATTCCACCGGTCGATTCGCCATCAGGTCTTCTTGCATCTTACGGGAATCCGTTTGAGACTTATTGACTTCCTGAATGGCGTCCATCAGCATTTGACCAAAGTTTTCATCCTGCTCGATCTGAACAGGTTTGGCCATCGGTGGCTGCGCGAGTTGGGCGATATTGTTGCCGGTCGATCCGATTCGCATGGGTTACGCTCTTTAGACTCGACCAATGGCCAGTGCGGACTGAAGCATCGACTTGCTAGCGTTGAACGCCGCGACGTTTGCTTCATAAGCCCGAGTGGCACTCATGAGGTTCACCATCTCGTAGATGGGATTGACATTGCTGTAGTAGACCAAACCGTTCTCGTCGGCAAACGGGTTGTCTGGTTCGGGGACGGCACGCAGGGGGGCCTCGTCCTCGATGAGTCGTTGAACTTTCACGCCTTCGTCGTTGGCTTCCAGAACAACGATGCGTCGCTTGTATGCTTCCTGGCCCGGGGTGCGGACACTGTTCGCGTTGGCGATGTTCGCACTGATGACGTCCATCCTCATGCGCTCGGCATGAAGACCAGAGCCGGATGAACGGAGAGCAGAGTTAATCGTCATCATCTACCCTCACGGATCACGTTCTTGATTCCGCTGAAGTGTCGGCTCGTCATTTCGGCGAGGAGCTGGTAGCGCACCTGCATCTCGGTGATCGACATGACCTCGGTTTCGAGGTCCACGCTGTTGCCGTCGATGCGGATGGCTCCGCTTCCGCCTTCGTTGATGCCCGATCGGCGCTGAAGCTCTTTGAGTCGATCGCCGGGTTTGCCCTTTTCGCCATCGAGGGCGATGCCGAAGTCCATGTCCTCCCGCTTGTAGCCGGGGACGTTGACGTTCGACAGGTTGCGGGTCAGCATCGACGAGCGCTGGCTCGTGCGATCTAACGCTCGGGCCAAGTTCACGCTATGATTTCCCAGTAATTTGCCTAGCAATTGCACGGTTGGTTCACCTTGTCCAAGCCGCGCGTCCGTGTGCGATCAGTCCCGCCGATCCATGGCGGAACAAACATCCCTAAGGAGGCTCATCAACATCGTCGGCAAAAATGCCTGGCGCGTTAGGGTTGTTGAACCAGAAATCCGGCAATTTTGGTCACGGGGCAGCAGGGTGATCCACAATGGGGGAGATGACGCCTTTGTATCTCGCCCTGACGCTCGCGACCCTGCCCCAAACTCCGCCGGAGCGAGCGAGCAGTCTGACCGGAAATGTGAAGCATCACCCGTCATTCGAAAGCAAGGGGCTCAAGAACAAGCGGAACCTGATCGTGTATCTGCCGCCCGACTACGAGAACTCGGAGGCCAACTACCCGGTGATCTACATGCACGATGGTCAGAACGTGATGGATGGCAACACCAGCTACATCCCGAACGAAGAATGGCGAGCCGACGAGACGGCAGAAGGTCTGATCCGTGCCGGAATGATGAAGCCAGTGATTATCGTGGGGATTGACAACGCGGGGATGGATCGGGGGAATGAGTTTTTGCCCACCAAGGTGAAGCGGGGCAACGAAGAGATGGGGGGCCGGGCAGACGGCTACATCAAGTTTCTCACCGACGAAGTGCAGCCGTTCATCGAGAAGAACTATCGTGTGGCGAAGGGAGCGAAAAACACCGCTCTGATCGGGTCGAGCTTTGGCGGGATCATCACCCTATGGGGCGGACTCAAGCGACCGGATCGATTCGGGATGCTCGGGGTGATGTCGCCCAGTATCTGGTGGGACGACAAGGTGATGCTCAAACTCGTGCCGGATTTGGGCAAGAAGAACGTGAAGATCTGGATGGACATGGGCACGGACGAAGGGTTCCGCAGCGTCGCGGATAGCCAGGCGATGCGCGATGTGCTCGTGAAGCTCGGCTGGAAGTCCGGGCAAGATTTGATCTACTACGAGGATCCGCGCGCGAAGCACAACGAGCGCGCGTGGGCGCACCGGCTGGATATGGTCTTCCGGTACTTCTTCGGCACGCAGGTGGGGGCGGGACGATGATCGTCTCAACCCTGGTCGCGGCGAGTCTGATCGCTCCGGCGAAACCGGTGATCTGTATCGATCCAGGTCATCCGAGCGAGAATGGAGTCGGGACTCGGGGCAAAGAGGTCACGGAGGTTCAGTTGGTTTGGGATCTGGGAGTCGAAGCGGGGAAGCGGCTTCGCGGGCTGGGTTACTCGGTGGTCTTTACGAAGAGTAAGGTGGGCGAAAAGGTGACGAACGCTCGCCGAGCGGAGATTGCGAACGAGGCGAAGGCAAATCTGTTGCTCCGGCTCCATGCCGATGCGGGGAATCACTCGGGGTGGGCGACGTTTTATCCTGATCGCAAGGGGACGGTCGGCAAGTCCACGGGGCCGAGCGATGCGGTCATCAAGAGTTCGACTGCGGCAGCAAAGGCGTTCCATCCGGCGGCGATCAAGGCACTCGGTGGCGTTCTGAAAGATGCGGGACTGAAAACCGACCGAGCGACGAACATCGGAGGGAAGCAGGGGGCTCTCACCGGGTCGATTCTGAGTCAGGTTCCGGTGTTGCTCGTTGAAGTGTGCGTGCTGACGAACCCTTCGGATGAGAAGGTCGCCAAGAGCAAAGAGGGACGGGAAGCGATGGTGAAGGCCCTCGTCGCGGGCACGCAGGCCGCCGTGCCGCTCCCAAAGAAGTAGGTTCTTAGCTAGCGAGATCGAGCGCCTGGATCGGTGACGCCGTGGCGTACTGCCCGATTCGGTCGCGCGTTTGGCGGAAGGATCGGATCTCGCCGGTGGCTTGACTACGGCAGTCTTGCGCGGCGCTGATCAGGGCCTCATCGGCGGCTCGCATCCGTTCCACCAATGCTTCGGGCCAGGGGCCAGGATGAGCCGAGATTTGTTCAAGACATGCCTGGCGAGCTTGAATGAAATGATTCAGATCCCGCTCTTCGTCGGCGAGATCGGTGAGGGATTGCTGGAGCTCGTCGTGGATGGCGAGAGAGAGAGCGATGAATCGCTCGGCGAGGTCACGCGGCGTCTGTTCCAACGGGTTCTCCTGCGGGGTTCAGTTGTCCGGCGGCTTGCTGGCGTTCCAGTTCGACCCAGCTTTCGCGCAGGTCGCTCATCACCTTGAGAGCTTGATCCAGATAGACCGGATTGTCTTCGAGATTCGCTTGCACGAGCCGATCGTAGACGTAACTGTAGAGCGCGAAGAGGTTCTGAGCGATGTCGCCGCCCCGCTTCATGTCGAGGCTCGACATGAGCTCGGCGACGATGTTTTGCGCCTTCTGGCACTGCTCATTCTGCTTAAACAGATCGCCCTGAGACATCGCATGTTTGGTGGCCTCAATGAACTTGAGGCAGCCGTCATAGAGCATGACGACCAGTCGCAGGGGGCTGGCCCCATTCACTGCATTCTTGCGATATTGATCGATGGATGTCTGTCCGTAAGCCAAAACGCGCCGTACTCCTCCGAGCCGAATCCCTTAGGAATCATCGGCAGGGGGGCGCGGGTTATTCATCCTCGAACGCCGATTTTGGTTGAAAAATCACGGCGACGGCGATGAGAGCCAGGCTCCAGATCAGAGGAATCATCCATTCGGAGCCAGGCGGGAATTCCGGCTGAGGGATGAGGGGATCGCCGCGCCCGATGGCAATCATTTGGAGTCGCAGGAACATGGCAAGGGCACAGCAAGAGATTCCACCAATATATCCTGCTAAACCTGCACCTTTCCCGAGTCTCGGGAGAATGAACGCAAGGGGCAGGGTGCCTGCGGCTCCGATCAGAAGGGTTTGCTGGAGCCCGGCTTGGGACAACTGCTCGAAGACCAGGTAGGGCCAGAATCCGAGGGCAAAAGTGATAAGGCTCCCCACCACAATGATGAGGCATCCATTCGTGAGCTGCCCCTCAAACGACTGAGTTCGAGGGGCAGAAGAGTCCTCTCGGGGAGTATCTGATCCGAGAGGTTCGTGGTTCATGTTGGACTTAGAGACCCTTGTCGGCGATGAACTTGGTGAGGTCGGCGATGCGGCAGCTGTAGCCCCACTCGTTGTCGTACCAGGCGACGACCTTGACCATCTCATCGAGGACGACGGTGTCGACCGCGCTGAAGATGGAGCTGTGGGTGGATCCGCGCAGATCGCTGCTGACGAGTTCTTCGTCGGAGTAGCGGAGGATGCCCTTCATCGGGCCTTCGGCGTACTCCTTCATCGCAGCGTTGATCTCTTCGATGGAAGCCACGCGGCTCAGGGTCGCGGTGAAGTCCACGACGGAGACGGTCGGGGTCGGAACCCGGAAGGCCATGCCGGTGAACTTGCCCTTGAGCTCGGGGATCACGAGTCCGACGGCCTTCGCGGCACCGGTGCTGCTCGGAACAATGTTCTCGGCGGCGGCTCGGCTGTCGCGCAGACCCTTGCGAGCGGTATCAACCGTGGCTTGGCTGTTGGTATAGGCGTGAACCGTGGTCAAGAGGCCTTTTTCGATGCCGAACTTCTCGTGGAGAACCTTGGCGACGGGGGCAAGACCGTTGGTGGTGCAGCTTGCGTTGCTGATGATGTGGTGGTTGGCCGGATCGTACATGCCGTCGTTGACGCCGAGGACGATTGTGACATCTTCATTCTTCGCCGGAGCGGAGATGATGACCTTCTTGGCACCAGCGTTCTTGTGGGCGATCGCCTTGGTCGCATCGGTGAAGAAGCCGGTGGATTCGATGACGATATCGACGCCCAGATCACCCCAGGGGATGTTGGCGGGATCCTTCTCCGCGAAAACTTGGAACCGGTCGCCATTGACGGTGATGGAGGCGTCGTCGTGCTCGACGGTGCCGTCGAAGGGGCCGTAGACCGTGTCGTACTTCAGCAAGTGCGCATTGGTTTCGGTGTCGGTGAGGTCGTTGATCGCGATGACGTCGATGTCGCCGGGATAGCGTTGAAGAAGCGTCCGAAGCGAGAGACGACCGATTCGGCCGAATCCGTTGATGCCAACTTTGACTGCCATATGTTTTTCCCATAAGGGCGGCTGAACCGCCGGAGATGCCTGTCAGTTTACTGGGGTTGGCGGGAGGGATTCAGGAAAGCGGGGCCTTCTGGAAACCGTAATGTTTGCTCCAGATTCAATTGGGCGGATGGACTAGGATTCCAGGAGATCCCGGATCGGCTCGTGGAGAGCGTAACTCGGAACCTTTGGGTCATCGAGCACGCGCTCATCGAAGGGGATTCCTTGAGTGCGGAGGAGCGTGGTGAGGGCGAGTCCGGGATGCATCTTGCCCTCAACGAGCGGGCCGGGGCAGTGGATCAACCATTCGATACGCTTTCCCGTGAGTGCGGCATCTTTTTGCCTGAGCACGAGAGGGGTGAAGAGGTGCTCATCGAGATCCGCCATGAGTTCTTCGAGGTGATCCCATCGTTCGTGCTTGCGCATCGCGCTTGCTCCAAAGGTGCCGAAAATCGCGCTTCCAGGGTGGTTGATGAAGTCGGACATGAATCGGGGAGCCGGGAAGACTCCGCGCAAGGCCTTGGATCGGTCGGCATGGCGATAGCCCACCAGACGCATAAATCCCTGCCAGCGAGCGAGGGGGCTGAAGGCGGTCACAATCTCGCCTCTGCGGAGCGCGAGGTTGGGGAGCGGGCGCCGGAATCCTTGACCCCAGGGCCAAAGAATATTTGCCGGCGGCAGGCCTTCGTCTCGCCGCCGCTGGTTGACTTCGTGGTCATTGAGGAGGTTCAGCGAATCGTCGATGAACGCGCGGAGGAGCGGTTCGCCATCGCCCTCGGGGAGGACGGTATTCCAAGGCTTTCCGAATGCGGAGGTTGGGGACGTGGTGGCGAGCTCATCTGAACCGTCGAGCCAGACAAGTCCATGATCCACGACCTGCCCGATGACCGAGATCAGGGACTTGGTTTCCAGTCGCTTGGCCTGCTCGGCGAGGGTTCGCGCGTCGTGTGGGGAGAGCTGGTGTGATGCCTCGGCAAGGGTGCCATCTTCGCTGACCGAGAGCAGTGAGAGATCGAAATGCACGCTCCGCTCCGGTGGATCGACCCCGAGGGCAGAGATCGCGAGGGCGCCTTGGCTGAGATGAACGGACTCAGGATCCAGCCCGACCCAGCAGGCCTCGGCGAGACCACCGTGGGCGGGGTTCAGCTTGACCACTCGGGCGAGCGAGACGAGTTCACGCATCGCCGATCCTGGTTCGGCGAGGACGGAGTGGGAGGCGTCGGCGATATCGAGAAGCCCCGGCAAGATGATGATCTTGCGCTCGATGGGGGTTTGGGCCGGGATTCCGCTCACAGAGCCATTTTGGCTTCTCGGCGTTCGCGAGCAACCACGAAAGTCCGGTAGACCGCGAGGAAGCAGACCATTCCGGCGATGTCGATGAGCACGTCGCGCAACTGACCCGACCGATTCGTTGCGTAGGTTTGCTGCCACTCATCGAAGAAGGCGATCGGAATCGGCCACGCCACGCCCACGATCAGTGCCGTGTTGAGCTTGGCTCCGGCCTTTCGAGCCGCCACTGCCGCGCAGAGGGCGGCGATTCCGTAGCCGGTGAAGTGGAGCGTTTTGCGAATCCACCAGACGATTTGGTTGGCATACCGCCAATCTTCCTCGGGAATATTGAAGGTTCGATGAACCCAGAGCCGCATCCAGTCTGGTCCTCCAGTGGGGCCGCTCATCACCGCGATGAAGAGACCGAAGGCCACGGTGATGAAAATAGCCAGCAGCCAGATCCATCCTTTTTGTCCCTTGGCGTTCCACACAATCAGACCCGCCATGGCGGCGCATCCCGCTAGGGTCACTGTCCAGGTGCCGCCAATTTGGGTGCCGATGCCCGGGTGTCCGGCAGCCCAGAGGAGGAAAAAGGTGGCCCCATAGCTCAGGACAAACAGGCTCTTGTTCTTGAAGGGCCAAGCGTCGGGAGTAAAGGCCACAAGGAGCCCTGCGCCGAGGAGCACGAGCAGCGGCCCTTGGATGGGAAGCTGCAAAGCTCCCCACCGAACGATCTGCAGCAACACCAGCACCCCGCAAATCGCGGTGATCACCTGGCTCAGTCGCCCGTTCATGGGTTAGATTGTGGCAGGGCGCGCCGGACTCGGCAGGTTAGTCCCTCGTTGCTCGGATTCTCCGGCTACTTCTTGCGGGGAATCTGGCTGGTGTCGCCGGATTGGGCCTCGACGGGCACTCCCGGGGCGAGTTCTTGACCGGACGGCGCGGGTGCGGATTCTCCAGCGGGCGTGACCGTCGCCTGCTCAACGGGGTCGTTGCATCCCGCGAGACCAATCAGCAAGCCGATGAAGCAGATGGCTCTCATTGCTCGCGATCCGGCATCCAGAATCGGGGCCGCAGGAAGCCATTTTGGAGCGAGTAGAAGGTGCCCCACGGGCGGCCGTTGGCGCGGTAGTTGACGTAAGGCTCAGTGAGTTCCCGCTCTGGTCGATGACCTTCGCCACCCCAGAGCCGGTACTTCGCCGAGCTATCGGCCATCACGACGGTCATGCCGTTTCCATGCGACCATTGGGATCGACCTGGCTCCAGATTGTTTTGGTTTTCTCGAAAGACGACAATCACCAAGTGCCCGTTCGGATAGGAGCAAATGGTGTTTCCGCAGAACATGTAGGGGTTGGTGTAGGAGACTCCTCGGTAGCGCACGGCTCCGGCTCCTGGCCACATGAGCACATAGTTCGAAACGGCTGCGATTCCAGTTTGAGAATAGTGCTGAAGAGCCCCATTGAAAGTAAGAGTGGTGGAGGGAAGACGGGAAACATCCACCCCGGCGCCGGAAGGAACAACCTCTGGCACACCAGAAAATCCGAGGACATCGTATGATTTTCGGTAGGGCTGAGTGGCGTTGGCCCAGGCGAGGCTCTCCTCTTCGGGCTTGTAGCCGAGGGCGGCGAGTCCGTCTGCGGGGACGGCGGAGGGGATGATATCGTAGTAGCCCCCCGTTGCAAAGTTGGGGGTTTGACCCCCAGAGAACCGGTCATCCCAATCGGCAGTGTAGAGAATCAGGGACATTCCTGATTGCTTTGCGTTCGAGATGGATTGCACCTTTTTTGCTGCATCTTTGGCCCGTGCGAAGACGGGGAAGAGGATTGCCGCCAGAATCGCGATGATGGCGATCACGACGAGCAGTTCGATCAGGGTGAATCCGAGCGGTTTTCTGGGGAACTTGGTGTTCATCAGGCGGTTCGCTTTCGTCGACGGAGTGCCAGAGCCCCCAGGCCGAGCAGAGTCATGGTTGCGGGCTCCGGAACGGCCTCCGTGAATCGAACATTGTCGATGTTGAATTGGTGACCCGAGAAGTAGCTAAATCGCACCGAAATGGTCTGACCCAATCGGCTATCGCCGGCGAGGGCATTGAAGTCGATACTGGCTTCTTGGAAACCTCCAACGGGGGCAAAGGTGAGGCTATCAATGGTTTGGAAGCTGAGCAAAGAGCCCCCCACAACGTTGCCATTGATGACACTGCCTCCGGCCCACATCTCCATGGTGAACATGCCAGAAATAAACCCAGACCCGGCAAACCCCGAGCCATCACCTCGATTGCCGATGAAGGCCTTGAGTGTCGAGACGCCCTCCTTCAAGACATAGCCGGTTTGTTGGGCAAGCGGTCCCTCGTTGAAGTAGGCGATTTGATTTCCGTCGGGGGCAGGGACGTTATAGAAGGGCAGCCATCCCGAGAATGGATCATTCCCTCGAATGTCCCAGCTTCCGGAGCCAAGGGTTCTTCCGTAGCTCCAACCGGTCGGCGCAGTGGTGTTGATCCCGTTGAAGCCTACAATGTCGGCTTCAAAACTATGGTTGACAATTTGGGCTTGGGAAGCGGCGGCAGCCACCATCAAAAGAGGAACGAGGTACAAGCGATTTTTCATCTGTTCTCCAAGGAGTCTTGTGCGGGCGCTGGCTCAGATGGAGTCTGAGGGAAGACGTTGATCCCCGAACAATTCTCTATCCACGAAATGCGGTGTATCGGCGGGATGACACAGCAAGAGACTGGAGTATACAAATCGTGATTCCCCTCCACAAAGAGGGTGATTTCAGATTCTTTTGAGGAGTTCAACCGTATGTGGCCGAGCGTCTGAACTCTTCACAAAAACTTTCTTTCATCAGCAGCAGTACTGCGGGGGCTATCCCTTGTGGAGTACAAATCGGTTCTTGTTGAAGCCAGATATTGCGGAATACTCTCGGCAACTCCTTTGTGGATTGAGCGATGACAAAGAAGGATTCGACGCGCGTGAACGAGCCCTTGGTGGCGTACGGTCGGTATATGAGCGATCTTCGTCGCCGGACGGGTCTCTCATTGCGAGAAGTGGCTTTGGCTGCGAACGTGGACAAGAACACGATCCTCCGGTTGGAGGCTGGTCTCCCCGTGCGGAATTCCAGCCGCGAGCAGATTTGCAAGGTGTATGGCGTTCTGAATATCTCCCCCGAAGATCTGCCTCGACGTGAGATCGGCGCGCACTATGCGAAGAATGTTCGAGACGGGATGAAGTGGCATCGCGCCCAGATCACGAATCCTGAAGAGACGAGCATCATCTCGACGAACGACGAGATGCAGGATCCCGAGGAGCGTCGGCGGCAAGGGCGGCTGAATCTGGCCCAGCAGTTCTTTTCGCGTTTGGACTGCGACATGCCCGCTGGGCGCTTGCGATCAGGAATCTTTGAGGTTTACGGCACGAGCGGCTATTCGAGTCAGCAGTCGGGAGAGGCTCTGGTTTACGTGCTCAAGGGGAATCTGCGATTCGAGATCGGGGAGGAGGTCTTTGTGCTCCGCGAGGGTGAATCGGCGACTTTCGATCGCACGATTCGGCATCTGCACGAGCCGTTCGAGATGGACGCGGCTGATCTGCCGGTCGTGGTGCTGTACGTCCAGGTGGAGTAAGGACGGCGGGCCGTGCTCGCCCGGGATCCAATGAGGCGATTGCGGCAGGGCCACAGGATTTTCCTCTCAGAGTCCCGAGATTGCTGTGGTGTGGCAAGCGGGAGATGACGACAGGGGTAAAAGGGAAGCGTGAACATTTCGCTGCTGAAAGAACTCACTGAAGCCCACGGCGTTCCGGGACAGGAAGACGCGATTCGGGCGATTGTCTACCGCGAGCTTAAGGATATCTGCGAGATCTCGACCGACTATCTCGGCAACGTGATCTGCCGGAAGGCTCCCACCGATGGCACCTCCAACCCGAAGAAGCTGATGCTTGCCGCTCACATGGACGAGATTGGTTTTGTCGTGAAGTACGTGGATGACAAGGGCTTCCTCCGCATCCACCCGGTCGGAGGCTGGGATCCACGGATGATGGCGGCTCAGCGCGTGATTGTGCACACCTCGGAAGGGCCGCGTCATGGCCTGATGATGCTGGGCACGAAGCCCAAGCACATGCTTGATGCGGCGGAAGCGGCGAAAGCTCCCAAGCATGAGGACTACTTCATCGATGCCGGTCTCAGTGGGGAAGAAGCCAAGAAGCTCGTCAAGATTGGCGACCAAGTGACGATGGACCGGGGATTCCAGCAAATGGGCGATCTCTTCACGTGCAAAGCCATGGACGACCGCGTTGCCGTCTTCGTGATGATTGAGGCGATGAAAGCGGCGAAGAGCCACAGCGTCGAAATTCTGGGTGTGGCGACGGTTCAGGAAGAAATCGGCTTGCGCGGCGCCACGGCGGCGGGATCGGGTTTGAAGCCAGATATCTGCGTGGCGATCGACATCACGTTGGCCAACGACTTCCCGGGGATTCCCGCTGAGTTCTCGGTGACCAAGTTGGGAGACGGTACGGCGATCAAGTTCATGGACAGCTCGCTGATCTGCCATCCCAAGGTGGTTTCGCACTTCCGAGATCTGGCAGAGAAGAATGGGATCAAGTATCAGGTTGAGCTACTTCCCGCAGGCGGTACGGATGCTGGCGGAGTGCAGCGGCTCAACGGCGGCGTGCCGAGCTTCACTCTTTCGATCCCGACGCGGTATGTGCATACCGTCAACGAAACGGTGCACAAGGATGATGTGCAGGCGAGCATTGATGTGCTGGCTCGGTACATCGAAGATGCCCACAACGGGGACTACACCTACGCGATTCCTGGTCGCTGAAGCGTGCCGACCCTGACGATCATGACCGGCCCCCCGGGGGGCCGGGAAAACCACTCGTTGCGCCGAGGAAGTCTTGACTTCGGCGCACGGGGTGGTGATTCCGATAGATGACCTGCGTCTGTGGGTGCGGTCTGGCCTTGCGGATTCTGTGCCGTGGACGGATGAGACGGAGCGTCAATTCACTTTGGCGGAGGAAGGCGCGTTTCGGCTCGCGTTGGTTTATCTGAGCGCAGGGTTCGATGTTTGGATCGACCACTGTCGGAACCTGCCTCGGTGGGAGAATTTGCTCGATTCGTTTGCCGGTGAGCTCGCGGAGGTGGAGGTTCGGAAGATCCTCGTTCTTCCTGCGCTTGAGGTCAACCTGGCCCATAACGCGTCACGGACGAACAAGGATTTCGATCCGGCTCTGCTGGTCGAAACGATCGAGGGAACCTATGCTCGGTATGAGGCGGACTTGCCTGGCGTCCAGGGCTGGGAAATAGTAGGTCGTTGACCGAGTGGTGGGCTTGCTCCTCACCAAATGGTTAGGCCTTAGCGTATCTCTCCATCAGGTCGGGCCAAGTACCAGAGGTGATGGCCTCCCGAATTTCCTGCATCATCCGGGCGTAGAACGCGACGTTGTGGAGGGTCGCGAGGCGTGCTCCCAGCGGCTCACTGGCTTTGAAAAGATGCCGCACATAGGCCGCCGAATAGCGCGAGCAAGCGGGGAAGTGAGAGTCGTCGTCGAACCAGCCCTTGTGCTCCGCCCACTTGAGGTTCTGGGCATTGACCCGACCTTGCAAGGTGTAGAGCGCATGGTGGCGTGCCATGCGGGTCGGCAAAACGCAGTCGAACAGATCAACTCCGCATGAAACCGCGTGGAGAATATCTTGGGGATGTCCGACACCCATCAGGTAGCGCGGCTTATCTTTGGGCAGGAGCGGTGCCGTCATTTTTACCACGGGATACTGCATCTCCGTGGGTTCGCCGACGCTGACGCCCCCGATCGCCACTCCCTCGAAAGGCTGCGAGGAGATGAATTCGGCTGACTCGCGCCGCAGATCTTCGTGAACGCCGCCTTGCACGATCCCAAACACGTTTTGCCCCTCCCGTTTTGCCGATAGGTTGCGCGGAGCCCATCGGTGAGTGCGCTGCATGGCAGCGGCCGCTTCATCTTTGGTGCAAGGGTACGGCGGACACTCGTCGAGGCACATGCTGATGTCCACCCCGAGCTTGCCTTGGATGGTGATCGACTGCTCGGGGGTCAAGAACATCTCGGAACCATCGAGGTGGCTGCGAAACCTCACGCCCTCATCGTCGATTTTTCGCATGTGGCTGAGCGACATCACCTGATATCCCCCGGAATCCGTGAGGATCAGCCCCTTCCATCCCATGAAGTCGTGGAGGCCGCCGAATCGTTCGACGAGATCTTCGCCGGGGCGCAAGGAAAGGTGATAGGTGTTGCTGAGGATCAGCTCGAAGCCGAACGCCTCAAGATCCTCTGCTCCCAGGGTTTTGACGCTGCCCTGCGTGCCGACGGGCATGAACGCGGGAGTCTCGACCGTTCCGCGCGGAGTCGTGATTCGACCGCGCCTGGCCCCGGTGTGGGGGCAAACGGCGAGAAGTTCATAGGTCAGAGGCATCGCGGGAATCATTATGAGGCGCGAAGCCCGGCACGAGCGGAGTGGCCTATTTCACCAGCACGTAGAGATCATCATCGGTGATTTCGCCCTTGTGGTCGGCCATCTCCAGGAATTTGGCGTAAAGCACCTCAAACCGCTCTTCGGGGAAGTTGAAACCGAGCTCACTGAGCCGGTGCTTCAGGCCATGACGCCCCGATCGCGCGGTGAGGATGATCTCGCTCTTCTCCGCGCCGACGAGGTGCGGGTCGATGATTTCGTAGGTGGATCGCTCTTTGAGGACGCCGTCTTGGTGGATTCCCGAGCTGTGCGCGTAGGCATTGGCCCCGACGACCGCCTTGTTCCGCTGCACGAGCATCCCGGTGAGTTCGCTGACCATCCGCGAGACCCCCAGGAGCTTTTGGGTGTGCACACTGGTTTCGAGTCCGAACTTGTCTTTGCGGATGTGCAGGGCCATCACGACTTCTTCCAGCGAGGTGTTGCCGGCTCGCTCTCCGATGCCGTTGATCGTGACTTCGACCTGCCGTGCGCCGCCGAGGACTCCTCCGAGGGTGTTGGCGGTGGCCATGCCGAGGTCGTTGTGACAGTGGCAGCTGAAGATCGCCTTGTCGCTGTTCGGCACGTTGTTGATGATCCCGGCGAAGAGGTCGCGGTACTCATCGGGGGTCGCGTAGCCCGTGGTGTCGGGGACGTTGATCACGGTGGCCCCGGCCTTGATCACCGATTCGACGACCTTGTAGACGTAGTCGCGATCCGCGCGGCCGGAGTCTTCCATGAAGTACTCGACATCGTCGGTGTATTGCCGGGCGAGCTTGACGGCGGCGACGCCTTTCTCAATCGCCTCTTCGCGAGAGAGCTTGAGCTTGTGTTGGAGGTGATTCTCGCTGACTCCGAGTCCTGTGTGGATGCGGGGCCGCTCGGCGGGTTTCAGAGCTTCGGCGGCGCATTCGATGTCTTTCGCCACGGCCCGGGTGAGAGCGCAAATCGTGACCCCTTTGAGTTCGCGAGCCAGGGTGTGGACGCTCTCAAAGTCTCCGGGCGAGGAGATCGGGAAGCCTGCTTCGATGATGTTGACGCCAAGATCGACCAGGGCATGGCCAATCTTGAGCTTCTGCTCCATGTCCAGGTGGACGCCGGGGCTTTGCTCTCCGTCGCGGAGGGTGGTGTCGAAGATGTGGACTTGGTTAGACATAGGAATGCAGCCGATCGCCGGTGGTGTCCGGAAATCTGAGATGAATATTCTCTAAGCATACACCGGGGAGGGTATTGACCGAAGGAGATTTCGCTAAATCGCGGATCCCCGACCGTTCCCTGTATTCGATTCGTAGACGAGCCGACTGTTGGTACCCGGTAAAAATACCAGATATGTCAGGGGGGGTACCAATCATCAAAACTTCGTGTAGCATAGAGAGTGTAAGGAGAAGATATATGAAAAACTTACTCTTTCTTGCCACACTTGCCAGTATAGCCCTTGTTGGCGTTGTCCCCTCCCAGAGTGCGCGAGCGGACGGCCCGCCGCCGCTCCAAACGCCACCCTGTGGCGCCGTTGTGAACGAGCTCGAAGAAACAGAGCTTGCTTGCAAAAACTCTAACAATGGATGCAGTACCTTCATGCGCGACCCTGAATACCAGCGGACAAAGATCACACTCAGCCATACCAATGGAACCAGCTATCAGTGCACAAACTGGACACTAACTGGAAAGTGTTGCTGGGCTTTCGGGGGGCTACCCCAGTGCCCGGCCGGAAGCTGCTCGCCATAGATTGTCGGAGTCTCACGTATGTCGTGCAACAACTTACACAAGTCTGCATTCAGCCTTGTCGAGATACTTGTGGTTGTGATGGTGGTGATGGCAATCGCTGCCATCACCTTTCCTGTTCTAACTAAAGCAAAAGCCGAGGCATTTGCCACAAGTGACATTGGAAATCTAAGGCAAATGGGGCTAGCGCGCCAAATGTACCTGGATCTGAATGACGACAGATTCGATGAGTCCATTCGACCGCTGGTCGACGCGCGTCTTGTACCAGCTGCGATTGCTGTATCCTCGCTTGATCGCACAATTGATGGTTGGGGAAATCGATTTAGGGCGCGGAAATTTGCTCAATACGGTCGAAGCGCCGATCCACACGAGTTCAAGAGCAGTTATCCAACCATAAACGACAATGGCCTGAGGCAGGATGACTGGATGAGGATGTATCCCGGAAACAGTGCCTGGATGTTCTCACCAGGTAGGGCTACTTCGATTTCATTGGGTGAGTCACAGTTTTGTGGCCAGTTGAGCCGACTGAAGCTCGATGGATCTGTGCAACAAAGATATGCGGGTTCGCGCTGCGGGCAAGATGGTCAGACAATTGACTTTACTGACTACTGGGGAGAGTAGCATGTCAGTAGACAAATTTCGTTCAGTTAAACGATGGTCAGTACTGGTCTCGTGCGTCTTCCTGTCTTATATCTTCGTCTCAATTGTTCGGAGTCCTTTCGTAAACAATTGGGGGCATGTCGGAGGCGTTGGAGTTTTCCTGGACGCCTTTATATACAGTCTGGTTCTCGCCGCACCTATCTACTGGTACGCAAGAAGTCCTCAGAGTAGCGCTATCGCAATTCTAACAACGACTATTCTTTGTCTTCTCTTCATCAGCACGGTGCTTAATGGATTCACTGACGAGTTTTCAGTCGTTGACGGTTTGTTTTTCTCGATAGTATTTACCCTGCCGTTACCGATTGGGCTGATCATTGGCACGCACCTCTCGAAAGAGCGAGGCTTAACATGAAGGTTTTTATTTGCATCTTTTCAGCATCACTTTTCGTCGGCTTAAGTTATCTCACCTACCGTAGTGGTGCCCTAATTGCCCTTCCTGCAGTGTTCTGCTTCGGTACACCTGCCGTGCTTTTGCTCTCGTTCTTCAGCATGCCAATACGAAGTGAGAATGCCAAGGCACTCCTTGCCATCGCTCTTGCTCTGTATGCATCCATATAGGTTGTGGTCAAGTTCGCGTCGAACCATCTACTGATAGTTGACGAGATACTCGTTGTTTTCGCGGTTAGTCTGTTGCTGGCATTCCTCACCGTCTGCGTCTTGACTGCAATTTCTAGTGGCAAGGCGGATCCGGTTTCCGTCTGAGCGGAGGGTGGGCGAAGAGACTCGTGACCCCTAGGTTGTCCAACCAGTCACGACGGTGTGCACCTCGGTCATCGAGAGCATGGCGGAGCGGATACCTTCGCGACCCATGCCGGATTCCTTGATACCCCCGTAGGGCATGGCGTCGAAGCGCAGGCTCGGGGAGTCATTGACGATCAAGCCGCCCACTTGAAGCTCGCAATCAAGCAAGTCGATCAGTTGGTGGTTTGACGAGAACACCGCCGCATGGATGCCGTAGCGACTCGTATTGACCCAGGTCACGATCGCCTCAGGTTCATCGTAGGGCTGAATCGTCACCACAGGCCCGAAAACTTCGTCGCATCCGAGTCGAACCGCTCGGGTGACTCCTTCCATCACGGTGGGCTCGACATAGCCGCCGACCCGGTTTCCTCCGCACAACACACGCGCTCCCGCGGCCTCCGCCTCGTCGATCCACTCCATCACTTTCTCGGCGGCTTCTGGAGTCATCAGGGGACCGCAGAGACAGCCGGAATCGGTCGGATCACTCATGGTGAGCGCCTCCGAGGCGGCAACGAAAGAAGAAACAAAAGAATCGTAAACCGAACGATGCACAAGAAGATGCTGCGTGCTGATGCACACTTGACCGGCAAAACCGAATGCGCTGGGAATCAGTTTGGAAACCGCATAATCGAGATCGGCGTCTTCTGCAACCACGGCGGTCGCATCACCACCGAGTTCTAGAGTCATCGGCAGTCGCGGCAACAGATCGCGGAGCATCCATCCCACTTTGGGTGATCCGGTGAAGCTGAGTTTGGCGATTCGGGGATCTTGTGCGGCTTTCTGTGCAAGCGCGGGGACGCATCCGATGGCGTTGACCACTCCATCCGGGCAGCCGGCTTCGTGAATCAATCGGCAGAGCCTCAGAGTTGAGAGAGTGCCGATGCTGGGGGCCTTGATCAGAATCGTGTTCCCGCTGGCGAGGGCAGGCGCGATCTTGTGCGCGGCCAGATTCAGCGGCCAGTTCGCGGGGACAATGCCGAGAATCGGGCCAAGCGGGCGGCGCGTGACCATCACGTTCACCCCGTCCGAGCGGGGATCCAGCGAGACATCCACCGGCTCCGGAAGACCAAAAGTCGAAGCCTCCCGCGAGGCGATTTCGAACGTGATCGCGGCTCGATCGACTTCGGCGTAGGCCAGGCTGATCGGCTTGGCGAGCTCATCGCGCAGAAGTTCGGCGAACTCCTGTCGTCGCTCCCGCAACGCCTCGGCGATGCGGAGCAGCAGTGCGGATCGATCCTCGCGAGGGGAAAACCGCCACGTGGAAAACGCCTCCTTTGTGGCATCCAGTGCAGCGGAAACCTCTGCCCATCCTGCTTCGGCGGCACTGCCGACCATGCGTCCGGTGACCGGATTATCGTGGCGCGTTTTGCCGATGCTCTGGTCGCAGGGGCCTCCGTAGAAGACGCCGCCAATCAGAATTTCCGCGTGCATGACGGAATCATGGCACTGCATCCTGCTGAGGCGCGGGATGGTCTAGAATCAGAACAGATATGCCGCACAAGAACAAGCATCGCGTGATTTGCGCGCTCGATACGGGAGACTTGAGCGAGGCAATTTCGACAGTCCACCGACTCAAGGATTACTGTGGAGCCTTCAAAATCGGGCACGGCTTGACCTTGCCGCATGGCCTGGATGTGATCGACCGTCTTCAGGACGCCGGGGCCGAACGGATTTTCCTCGACCTCAAGTTCCATGATATTCCGAGCAGCGTGGGAATTGGGGTTCGCGAAGCGGCGAAGCGAGGAGTTTGGATGCTCACTCTCCACCTCAGCGGCGGCCCGGCAATGATGGTGGCGGCGGTCGAGGAGGCCAAAACGCACGGTGCTGTTCAGCGCCCCATGCTTGTCGGCGTCTCCGTGCTCACCAGCCTGAACCAGCACGATTTAACCGACCACCTTGGCTCCACGCGTTCGATCGAAGACCACATGGTCTACCTGAGCAAGCTCGGCGTCGAGTGCGGGCTCGATGGCGTAGTGTGTTCGGTTCATGAAGCAGCGGCGATACGGCATGAGATTGGGCATGGGGTGATCGTGACTCCCGGGATTCGGTCGGTGAGCGGGGAGACCCACGATCAAACTCGGATCGGCGATGGTCAGGACGCACTGGATGCTGGCGCGGACTACCTCGTGATCGGGCGCGCTCTTACCGCGAGCTCCGATCCGATGGCCGCTCTGGCGTCTCTTCGGCTGGTTGATTCGGTCGAAGCGTGAGCAGTTCTGAGTTTCAAGAGGCTTTGCTGGGCTGGTACCAGGCGAATGCTCGGTCGATGCCGTGGCGAGTCCCACCTGGATCTGCCAGCTTGAGTGCCCCGATTGCTTCGGGATCGGGAGTCTCGGTTACTTCAGGTGCCCCGATCCCTTCAGGATCGGGAAATGCCGAACCCCCAATCGACGCCCTCTCCGAGCTTGCCTCGGGGAGGGTGGCCGAAGGCCGGGAGGGGCTGAGTACCACAGAGCTTGGCTACACCCCCCACGAGCTCCCGACCCTGAAGGGATCGGGGCACCCAACTTTCAAGAATCCTGAACAAAGAGTCTACGAAGTCTGGGTGAGCGAGATCATGCTGCAACAGACAACGGTTGCGACGGTCACCCCCTACTACACCAAATGGTTGATCCGATTTCCGACAATCAAGCTTCTCGCCGAAGCCTCGCTCGATGATGTTCTTGCCCACTGGCAAGGACTCGGCTACTATCGCCGTGCGAGGATGCTCCACGAGGGGGCTAGATGGGTCATTCAAAATGGCATCCCCCAAACCGCAAAGGAATGGCTCGCCGTGCCAGGCGTCGGCCGTTACACGGCGGGCGCGATTGCTTCGATTGCCCAGAATGAGCCCGCTCCTCTGGTGGATGGCAACGTCGAGCGAGTCGTCTCCCGCCTGACCGCCAACCAGGCTAGCGCAAAGTCGCTCACCGATGCCGCCTGGAAGTGGGCAGAGAGTCAGCTCCTCCCAGGCCACCCAGCGCAAGCGTCGCCTGGAGACTGGAACCAAGCTCTCATGGAACTCGGGGCCACGGTGTGCAAGCCGGTGAATCTGCTTTGCAGAGCATGCCCGGTTCAGCCGTGGTGCCAAGCCTTCGCTGAATCCCGAGTGGCCGATTATCCGGCACCCAAACCAAGGGCGGAGAAAAAATCTCTCCACCATTCAGTGGTCATCCTCACGCACGATGGGAAATTTGCGATTCGCCCGGTGCCCGAGGGAAGATGGTGGGCGGGGCTTTACGAGTTTCCGCGAGAAGCATCACTGGAAGGACTGAATCTGATGACCGAGGCGACGCTCTCCCAATTTGGTCAGTTCAACCATGTGGTGACCAATCACGAGATTACGGTTGATCTCTACCATGCTGAAGCGGCAACTCCCACTCAAGACCTGATCTGGGTTACTGAAGAGGAGCTGACTCAGTACGCGCTGCCCGCTCCCTCGCAGAAAGCGCTCACCCTCTGGAAGAAATCTAGAGCCCAGAAGACCTTGTGGGAACAAGAAACCAGCCCTGATTGATCCCCTCAAGAATGAGCATGGTCATCGCCGTTGCCAGGATGCTCAAAAAGGCCAGTCCGACAACAAATGTCACCAAAGGCAGACCAATTCGACGGGCGAAACGCTCCTGACGCAAATAGCTCTGCCGAGCCTTTTCGCGGCGGCTTGCCGGGATCAAATTCAGTGATCCCCTCTGCATCCGGCGGATGAAAGGCCGACGCATCAACCAAAGCATGCCGCCGTATATCTGCCGAGCAACGGTGCGGGTTATCCCATCGGTAAGCACTCTACGGGCCGAACCAGGCGGCCTTCGTCATTGAAAAGCGCAATGAGGAGCGGCGGAAGCGGGTCGTTCCCCCGAACCACCTTCACCAGAATCGTGGTTTCGCCGGGAGATTCAAAGTCCGCCACTGTTTTGGGATCCTGGCGCAGAGGCACCGCGCGATGATCGTGGTAGGCGATACGGCGGTACTTATCCACCCAAAGCTTGACGCCAGCAGGCCCGCTGATCTGCAGACGATAGGCTCCTGCACGTTCAAATTTTGCCTTCATCCAGAGGTAGGCCACGCCAGGGCCGTTGTTGAAGATTGGCTCCAAATCGTGCACGGCACCAGGAGCCAACCAGGGCTGCCAGCGCAGAGGCATGTCGCTCCGACCCGAGTAAACGGCCTCGCGATCCTCGATCTTCTCTGGCAGTTGCTCTTTGTCGTACCCTTGGCCTTCGATGTTGATGAACGGCCCAACAATGAGCCACGGCGTCGGGGCAACGAGAGGAATCAGTGCTTGGAGGCCATCGACTCGAAGCCGCAAATGGGTGTCGTTCGCGCTGGACTCCGAGGGAACCTCAGGCGGACGAATCACGACGGGAAAGCTTGAACTTCCGCCCGCGCGCAAGGTGCTGTTTTGCACCCGACTTGCCAGCTCCCAGCCGTAGGGTGCCCCAAGATCGATCTGCACGGTGCGATCCTCGGCACTCGGGTTGTGGATGGTCAACTGGGCGCGAGTGGTCTTGCCCGCCAAAGCCAGTGGTGGATCCAGGAACTGCATCGTGGCGAGGAGCCCGCCGATCTCGATCGACGTTCGGTCGGGCGCTTTCAGCAGGTCTTCCCGTACCGAGGGATCGGGCAGGGGAACCGGGATCTTGATCGGCTCCGGCGCGGATTCCACAACCGTTTCAGCGGACGCCTCGACCATTTCGGGCGGCTCACCTGAGGTCACCGGCACCACATCGACAACCGGCGCGGAAGGAACTTCCGGTTCAGCGGGATCGCCCCCGGTTTTTTCCACGCTGTCAGCCACTGCGAGGGCGAAGTCCATGATCGCCTTCGACGGCTCGATGGCTCGAAGGCCGTGCGTGGCAATGTAGTCCACGCCCAGGGGGCCGATCCACTCTTGATCGAGTGTGCCGATCATGAGCGTTCCGATCACGGCGGCCAGCCCTGCACTGTGACCACTCGAAGCCCCGCATCCTGCCGCGATCAGCATGGATGGCCCGGGCATCCCTCCGCCGTGCATCAAGCCGAGCAAAGCCCAGCTCGTCGTGAGAACGGCATGATGAGGATCCACCAGGCGCAGAGTTTCGGGCAATGATCGGCGAATTTCTCGCGGTGCCTCGGGATTGCCAATGGAGGGAAGGATAACCGGGATCGCCTTGTGGAGCAAGCTCTCCGTGGGCACGACACTCAAGGCTGGCTTTAGAATCTCACCGAACGTGCGCCCGGGCTGACTGAGCGATGCCAGAACTGCAAAGAAAACCGCCATCCAAGCCCCTTCTTTGTGATGGGTGATGCTCGCATCCGCCATCGCCCACTTCGCGGCTTTGTCCGGCTGATCCGGGAAAACCAGTCCCCAGTAGACCGCGCGCAGAAGAGCCTCGCTGCCATCGCCGAGAGGCTGGTCAAACGCTCCGGACAGGGGCGTGTCGAACCCCAGAGCGAGGTTCCGAACAGCGTAGGCGTTTTCTTCTTCGGTCAAGCTCAGGTGTTCGTGGAGGAAGCTCCCGAGCCGTTCTGCTCGGACGCCCCGAGATCGAGCCGCATTCCACACAACCCACGCGTCGATCGGAGCGGCCGCGACCATCCGCGAAGGGATGGGATCCCAGCCGGAGAGGCGGGAGAATTCGGGGCGACCACGTCGCGGCGCACCAAGAGTCCATCCGGCGATTGCGGCTCGGGCCGCCTGGGCAATTCGATCAGACATAGGTCGTTCTCATTTTGGCCTTACGGCGCACGATCCTCGCTGGTTCGGGACAAAAGAAAAAGGGGCCCCCGGACCGCAAGATGGGGAGCCCCATGGATGGGACAGACACGTAAGCTGTGATTTTAGTCGCCGTTGCCGTTCCAGTATCGGTTGACCTCGGCCTCCGTGGTGCCTTGTCCGCGCAGAGACTTGATGCTCGTGAACTTGGCATGACCGTCCATGAAGGTGGCGAGCACGCGATCCTTATCGAATCGGCCCCAGAGCTGGCCTTGGCTTCGGGCATCGGGGAAGGTGCCCGTCCACCCTGCGTAGGTGGTTCCGGCGACGGCGAACGGCGGCTCGATGAGCGAGTAGCCGACCGCGCTTTGCACGCCTCGCAGATTCTTCATCGTGGCTTCGGCGAACATCACGGTCTGCGAGGTGCTACCCAGTGAGGTGGAGGAAACGCCACCGAACTGCCGGGTCGGCATGCCGCCCACAACCGCCATGCCCAGATATTGGTTCAGGTAGCGGTAGTTGTAGCCGTAGCTCGGGTTCGCTCCGAGGAAGTAGTAACGGAATGTTCCGCTGGTATCGAATCGACCCTTGCCGTCCGGGCCCGTGAGAACAGGATCCGTGAATCGGTCGTTCGGGCAAAGGAAGATCGACTCGTTCTTCGTGTAAGGCATCAGCAGAAGCGGGAAGTAATGGAAGCCTTGGCTGGTCGGGAAGCTGGTGGCAAGCGGGTTGAACCAGAACACCGGCGGGGTCACATCGTCGTTGTCGGCAAGGTAGAGCATCGACGCGGTGCCGATCTGTCGCACGTTGGAGAGGCTTTGCGTTTTCTTGGCCGAATTCTTCGCCACTGCGAAGACCGGGAAGAGGATGGCCGCCAGGATGGCGATGATGGCGATGACAACGAGGAGTTCGATGAGAGTGAATGCGCGTCGAGTCATGATCTTATTGTCAGACCTGGACAACCGGGGCCCAGTTGACAAATTTGATGACTCCGGCGATGTTTTGACGGTTTTGCTGAGTCTGAAAGGGCTCGATGGACTTGCTCATACTGATGACTTGACTCATCTGACGATTTGGCAAGATTCACAGGTTTTCAAGGGTTAGAGGCCCACGCCGTTGTACCGCTTGAGACCTCGAGGCCAGGCGAACTTGAAGAGGCCGTAGGCGATGGCAATCCACACGATTTGCCCGATAAGCACTCCATGAACCTCGGCTTGACTCATCTGCCCCAGGGCAATCTCAGTAGGAGCCCCGGTCATATAGAAGAACGGAAAGAGCTTGGCCAGCATCTGCGCCCACTCCGGCAGGATGCTGACCGGGAAGAGCTGCCCGCTCAAAAAGAGCATGGGGAAGTAGTACAGCTCAAAGATCGACTGAGCTTCCTCGGTGAACAGGGCGAGGGTGGAGAGCGCCATCGCGACCAGGAAGCTCAGGCAGTGTCCGAGGAAAACCGCCAAGAAAAACTCCCATCCAAAGTGGAACTGCACCCCGCTCATGATCTGCCCATAGGCGATCAGGAAGATCAGGAACCACGGGAGGAACAGTCCGACACGCAGAAATCGCCAGGTGAGATTCCGCATGAACATGAAGGGAAGCCAGGGCATCGGGCGCAGAAGCTGGCTCGAAAGCTGGCCCTCGCGGATTTCGCCGTTGATCTCCCACATAAAATGGCAGGTGATAAAGTTGCTCACCAGCACCATGATCATGTAGTAAGCAACAAAATCGGCTCCCGAGAATCCACGGATCGTGCCGCTCCCGGCGGCGGTGAGCCAGACCAGCGGCAGAGTGACCGCGCTCACGACGTCCGTCAGGACCCAAATCATCCCCGAGGCGCGATAGGCGAGGCCGTCTTGCAAGTAGATCTTGAAGACCGCCAGGCTCTGTCGCCACAGGGCCATCAGCGATTGGGGTTGGGTCGCGCGGATCACGTTGGGGTGGGTTTCAGAATACCGCCCGGCGGCATTTTTTCAGTTCTTTCTCCACGAGTGTCGGAATTCTGGGATCGCCTGCGTTCTACACTCGACAGACCATCATGCACGGCCTGTCGAAGGAACCAACCAGATGAAAAGTTATCTCGTCCTCATCAAAGAATCCGCCGAGAGCGCGGCGAATGTCTCCCCGCAAGCCGCTCAGGAAGCGGTTGCCCTTTACACGGCATGGGCCCGGAAGCTGGATTCCGAAGGCCGGTTCGTCACTGCCGACGGCCTCTCGCCCGAATCGAGGACTCTGCGCAGCCCAGGCGGCGGAGCGGAGATTTAGCACATCAGCACGGCAGATGCCAAGGAAATCGTGACCGGCTTCTATGTCATCCGCGCCGCCAGCTTCGACGAAGCCCAAGCGATTTGCGAAGAGTGCCCTGCGCTCCAGCTGGGCGAATTCGTGGAAATCCGTGAGCAAATGGAGTATTGATCGCCGGACGTCGCGAGACTGGCGGGACGTCTCGTTCCGCCTGGTCTCGCGGCTGGTTTCAAGGTTCGGCGTCGAGCACTGGAGTCTGTGCGAAGATGCGGTTTCCGAAGCATTCGTTGCCGCCCTCCGTACGTGGCCGATCCACGGCTTGCCGCTGGATCAAGAGGCATGGCTGACCAAGGTCGCCCGGAACCGAGCTCTCGACAAGCTTCGCCGCCAGCGTGAGGAGCCTCTCTCGGAGGAATGGGCGGCCGCCCCTGACCCCAGCCCCAACTTGGTTGATGATGAGGTCGCGCTCCTTTTCCTCTGCTGCGACCCGGACCTCCCGCTCGATAGCCAGATCGCCCTGACGCTCAAGGTTGCCTGTGGCTTTTCGGTGCGGGAAATCGCGGCCGGGCTGCACCAAACGCCCGAAGCGGTCGAGCGGCGTCTCGCCCGGGCAAAGGAAAAGTTACGAACGAAGTCGCTTCCCCGAGTGCACGATCTCGGCGAAGAGGATGTTGCGCGGCGCGTGGAATCGGTGCGTCAGGTGGTCTCGTTGATGTTCGCCGAAGGCCATTCGCAGAGCAGCGGGGAAGAGTTGATCAACCTCGATACGTGCCTGGGTGCGGTCTCGTTGGCGCGTCGGCTCTACGCCACGCGGCCGGATCCCGCGACGGCGGCTCTCATTGCCACGATGCTCCTGCAGGCAAGCCGATTCCCGGCGCGCTCGGCGCCCGGCGAGGGTATGGGGGCCATTCTGCTCCGCGATCAGGACCGGCAAAGGTGGGATCGCGAACTCATCGACCAGGGCATCTATTGGTTTCGGGAGAGTCTGGGCGGGGACGAGCTCACGGTCTATCACGCCGAGGCATCGGTCGGCGCAACGCTTGCCGCTTCCGCCGAGAAGGGGGAGATCGACTGGGAATCCGTGCTGGTCGCGCTTCATCACCGACAATCCTCGGCCCCGACAGTTGGCGGGCAGATGAGCATTGCGGCGGCTCAGTGGGCGGCGGGGTTGGTCAGGGAGGCGCGGGAAAGCCTGGAGTCGATCCCGGAGGAGATTGCCGGCAGATATGAGCCGATGAACTCGGCGCTCTGGGCAGAGATCTTTGCTGCCGAAGGAGATCGGGACGCGGCGGTCGCGGCCCTGGATCAGGCGATCGAATGCTCCGCCAATGCGGCAGAACGGGCGGCTCTGATGAGACGCCGGCTTGAACTCGGCTAGAACCCGCTGAACCTAGGATGAGATATCACGGCCTCCACCTGCTCGCGCGTGACGCCAGGAAATCCTTCAAGGAACGAGTCCACCGAATGATTCCGCAGGAGGGAATCCAGGAGCGCCTGAACGGGTACCCGCGTGCAGACGAAGCGCACCGCCCCGCTCAAGGTATCCGCATCTGATACAAGCACGGATTGAAGTTCTACTGGGGTGTTCATCTTCGCCTCCGAGAGAATTATGCCTGAACCGCCTTCCTAGATCCCGTACCGGAGATGCGGATCACGCGCGATTCTTCGCTTCCAAACCTGCGACAATGGAGCCATGAAACGAGCCTTGATTGTGGGTGCCGGAGGGATGGGGCGGACGTGGGGACGCAATCTGGCCTCCCACCCCGAGACCGAGATTGCCGGATGGTGCGATGTCTCGCTCCCCAGCCTGGAGGCGGCTTGCGCGGAAATCGGTGTGACGCCCGAAATCGGCACCGATTTCCCCGCCCTCCTCGATCAAGTGCGCCCGGATTTCGTCGTCGATGTCACCCCGCCGGAGATTCACCACGACGTGGTGAATCTTGCCCTGCGCGCGGGAGTCCCTGTGCTAGGCGAGAAGCCGATGGCGCACTCCATGGAAGCGGCACGGGCCATGGTCGCGGCGAGCGAGGAGAGCGGCAAGCTCTACATGGTCAGCCAAAGTCGCCGGTACAACGCCGAGCTTGTCGCGTTTTGTGACCTGGTGCGGCAGATCGGCGACATCGGCATTCTCAACGCTGATTTCTATTTGGGCCCCCACTTCGGCGGATTCCGCGATGAAATGCCGAGTCCTCTGGTGCTCGATATGGCGATCCACACCTTCGATGCCGCGCGCAAGATCGCCGGGCAGGATTTCGTGAGTGTCGAAGCCCGCGAGTGGAACCCTGGCTGGAGCTGGATGAAAGGCGATTCCAGCGCGGAAGCCCGGTTCACGATGGCGAATGGCGGCGTGTTCCACTACCGGGGAAGCTGGGTGGCGCATGGGTGCATGACGAGCTGGGAATCGGAATGGCGCGCCCATGGCTCCCTCGGCGGTGCCCGCTGGGATGGTTTCTCCGGCCTGAGCGGGGAAGTGGTGGAGGGGAGCGAGGGCTTCTTCTATCCCACTCGCGCCCTAGAGCCGCAGATTCCGCCTCAGTTCCGTGGGGGAATCGAGGGTTCGCTGGACGAGTTCTTGTGGGCACTCGAGACCGGCGGAACTCCGCAAGGCGAGTGCCACGACAACATCAAGAGTCTTGCGATGGTCTTCGCGGTGATTCAGTCAGCGGCGGAGCGGCGGGAAGTGAGCCTGGACGAGGTCTGATCAACCCAGGTTCTGCGACCGGTGGCTCTCAGCGATCGACTTGATCGTCACGGCGGCGCGAGCCTCGTTCTTGTTGCGGAACATGGCTTCGTCGGCGGCGGTCATCAGGGCATCGAGCGAGCGACCATCGTGACCAAACCGGGCCACGCCCACACTGACCGCAATCTCGAACGGCAGACTCTGCGACGCCTCGGCGAGCATGCGGCGAACGTTGGTGAGATAGAACCCCGTGCCGATCGAATCAGATTCGGTGAGCAAGACCACGAACTCATCGCCGCCCAAACGGCTGACGACATCGCCTTCCTGAGCGCACAGCTCGAGGGCATGGGCCAAAATGGTCAGCGCCTGATCCCCCGCCTTGTGGCCGTGGATGTCGTTGATTTGCTTAAACTTGTCGCAGTCGAAGAGGAGCACAGCGGCGTCTTGCTTCTCGGCAATGCACTTGCCCAGCGCCTTGCGGCCCTGCATCGTGAAGGCCCGGCGGTTCAGCAGCCCGGTGAGCGCATCGGTGTCCGCTTGGTGCGTCACGCTCTCCAGACGCTTCTCCATGCCCTCAAATCCGAGCATGAGTGTCGTAAAGATCACGAACTGGAGAAGGGTCGCCATGAAAGGCTTCTCCGCCGGAGTAGTGATCTGGAAGGCCGCGAGCACGGCGATGACCGTGGTGATCCCGACCAGCCGACCGCCCGTTTTAGCAGCAAACCAGATCGGCAGAACGTAGAGCACGCTCAGGCCGCGACCGTAGGGCAGAATCGGCGCAAAGAGCCGCTCCGCGATCATCAGGCCAATGACAATGCCAACCGGGCCGATGAGCGCGCGCAAAAAGGCTTCATTGAGAATCTCTCCCCGGAGGAGATCATCCCAGTACCGTTGGGCGATTCGCCGGAAGGCTTTAACAGTCACTCTGCGGGCTCCTTGGTTGGAATCCTCGGCACAAGAAGTGGAAATCTGCAGGTTTCGTGCCAAAACTGCGGGGATTTCGATTCCTGGTAGGAATTTGTGGGACTTTTCTAGGGATTTTTGGATGAATGGGAAGCGCCAGCGGCTTTTGCGCGTTCAGATAAGTGGACGCGAATCCTCCTCAACACGCAAGTGGCGGGTGTTCCCAGACCCGCTCGTCCAGTCCAAGGCCCCGTTCTCCCAGGCGGGGCCGCTTTATGTTTGGCGGAGCGAATTTCGGCTGGTAGGATGAGGGGATTGTGTTATCGCCGGAGAGAGTCGCTGAAGCTCAAGCCGCGTTCGACCGGCTGATCGGGTTGCCGCTTGTTGGCTTCAATGGCTACCTGAGCTGCCGTTACTTCGAGTTCGGCGAGCAACACGTGACGACAAGCAGGCGAGGCGTCGAGTACCTGAAGGCTGATTGGAGTTTGCGTCTGACCTGCAACTGGCGAGTCGAGTGGGGAAACGGTATGAGCGTCTCCCGTGATCTCTTTGAGCCAGACTGGCCACAGGACAACCCCATCGTCGAGCAGTTTTACTCTGAGGTAGATGGCCACACCCACATCTTGCAGAGCATCAATGTCTTCCCGGACGCATCGCTCCACCTCAAGTTGACGGATGGATTCGATCTCATCGTCCATCCGTCAGCCGAGGAAGTGCACAGCCTTGATTGTTGGTTTTTGATGCCCCGAGTAACGGAGATCCCCGCTCTCTGGCTTGGCGAAGGCGAACTCTCCTGGGTCGGATACTACCGACCCAGATAGAGCTCGCGCCGACTGCGCGAACTCAGCCCGCTCAGAGGCTCCTCGAACTTCACTCGAACTTCGCGATGGATCGTGCGACCGCACGCCGTCGGAAGAGTCTCCAAAGCCCACCCGTAGGCGGTGCCGAACTCCATCGGAAGATCAACCGTCACGGTATCGCCGGGCCGGACATCGCCAGGAACGATGAGCTTGGCGCCGCTTGCGGAGAGATCCACCAAGCGACCAGCTTCGCCGTTCACGCGGACAATCGCGCCGTTGAGAGAGGAATCGCGCTTCTCCACCCGGCGATCCACATGGCGGAGTCGCTCGGGAAGAGCCACCGTGAACTCATGCGTCTCGCCGTTGCGGCTCAAAATCGAAGAACGGAAAGTGACAATGCAGTCGGCCAGCGGGGCTTGGACCATCACCATTTCGCCAACGCGCACGGGAACATAGTGGTCGCGCTGAAGAGGGGCCGAGAAAACGAGACCGTGCTTGGTCTGTCGGATGAAGTAGCAGCGATACGCGCCGCCGGGGCCGACCATGCGAACACGAGTGTTCTCTGGGATCGGGACAAGAACGAGTTTCTTCCGGTTACGCGCCGTGATCGCGTAGGAAACGGCCATCGAGACCGCGAAGACGACGGAAAGGAAACCCACCATTTGCAGTAGTTGCAGAACCATTTTGTTTCACCTCAAACATTCAGAGGCTCTCGGGTTCGTTCTGTTCGACTCGGAAGTCGGCGCGTATGGTGGGGATCAGTCGCAGTGCCTCTCCAAGGCTGACTGTTCCCTCGTCGCCAGACTCCGATTTGCCGGTTTGAGCAAACTCAAGAATCTCTTGTGAGGACTGGAGCATCAATTTGTGTGCCAGTGCACGTTTTGTGTGAGATCCCGTAAATTTACTGGGTGTGGGAAGCAAGTCGATCAAAGCGGAGAGGGCTTCGGCTTGACGGGCAATCGCGGCCGCACGGGCGATCAATTCGGGATCCCTGTGCCGCAAGCGAATCAACGGCGGGAGCTCCCGCAGCTGAAGACCAATCGCCTCCAGCTTCTGCTCGCTCAGAGTGGTCGCGACCAGATAGGCGGTGCCCAGGGTGGCGGGGTCGATGTCACCGAGGCTCGCCAGATCGGCGCGGCACTCCTCCGTGTTACCGATCAGCGAGTGCGCCATCGCGCGACCGATCACCGCCTGCGGCGTCGGGCCAACGGCAATCGAACTGGTGAAGGCATCGAGTGCAACTCGTGGTTCGTTGGCCAGAATCGCGATCTCGCCCTGGAGGGTAAATGCCTGGTGCCCCTGCGCGCCCCGGGCAAGTGCCTGATTGAGACAGTTTCGTGCGTTCGTGACATCCCAGGCCAGGAGATACGCCCGTGCCGCCAGCATCCACATGGGCAGAGAATCTTTGCTCACCAGGGCCGCACGCTCTGCTTCCGCCGCCGCCTCGTCGTAGAGCCCCATTCGGATTAGCAGATTCGCCAGCATCTCCCGGGGCCGGGCGTCGAACGGATCCTTGTCAATCGCCTCGCGGAGCACGAGGACGGCCATCTGCGGCTTGTTCTGCCGAATCAAGGCTTCCGCTTTTGCCAGCGGATCATCCGCCGCGGGGATCTGCACCCCTCCGCCGGTCGGAGAATTTCCAGTTCCCGGATCGGGAAGTCGATTCACGTTTTGCCGGGGGAGGTCGCGGAAGGCACCCGTGCCCAAGATCATGGCCCAGCTCCGCGCAATCGTTCGAGAAGTCGAATCCCAATCCGGCAAGCCATTCACGAGCACCGTCGCAACTTGCTGCTCCGTGCCTTCAAGCTGCCGGCGAAGCCGATCCAAGTCGCCTGGGTTCGTTGCGGTGAGGCTGTCCTGATCCAGATCCACCATGCGTCGATCCCAGTTGCCGAACTTCCAGATGGCCCGAGACCCCGCTCCCCGATACAGGGTCGCGATGGGGCGGCAGCTTTCGCCCGTTTTGAGCCCCCAAACCACGAGGGTGTAGTCCGGCTTCACAAGCCGAGCGACCTTGGTGATGTTGTCCTGGGTGGGCGATTGAAGCTCGGTCGGAATGTTGTTTGCGTCCACCACCTTGCGGAAAGCAGGATCCGCCATTGACCAAATGACTGGCTCAACTTGCCCTTCCTCGAAGAGCGCCTGGGCGACATAGGAATCGAGCAGGAGGTTCCGATCCGTGCCATCGATCGGGGCTTCGCGCAGTTGGAGAACAAAGACACGCGGCACTTGGGCGAACCCAAGTGCCGAAAACCCGATGGCAGCGACGAGGGCAAGCGCTCGATTCACGCTGCCTTAGCCTCCCAAAGCGGCGATGGCTCGCTTGCAGGCATCAATCGCGGTGCGGATTCGGCTCGAACCCTGTCCACGCTGCACCTGTGCTTCAAAGGCGTTGATCGCCTTGCGATAAGCCGAAATGGCGTCGGCGCGACGACCCAACTTCTCGTAGCATTGCGCCAGCCGTTGATAGGTCGCGCCGGTGCCTCCGCCCGCTTGGATCGCCTTTTCGTAGGCCGCAGCCGCCCCTGCGTAGTCTTCTTGCAGGTAGAGGTTGCGCGCTTGCTGAATCAGCGATTCCGCCGATCCGCCGCCGGAGCCCTGGGAGGCCGCCCCGCCGGAATTGCTCTGAGAAATCTCGATCACGCCAGGGTTTTCTTGCGGTTCCTCGCTCCCGCCGGAGGCTGCGGGCTGCTCGGGAGCCTGATTGCTCGGAGGATTCGGTTGGCTCGTTTGGCTTGGCTGGTTCGGCGTGATGTTCACCGGAGGATTAAACGGCGGAACCTGTGATTCAGACTCCGTGCGAAGAGGCCCAGTGTAACCGGCTGAGTTCGGCAGTCGGAACCCCCCACGCACCGGTTCCGATCCCGAGGCGGCCGTCGCTGCTCCCGGATTCGACGTCGCCGTGTTCGGATTCGTCGTGGTGGCAGTGCCTTCGTTTCCGCTGACGTTCGGAACAAGTGCGGGGCTGTAGCTGCGGAACCCTGTGACTTCTGTCCCCTGGGTCGTGTTGGTCGCGACGGTTGTGCTTGTGACAGGGGGGAAGCTCAGGAACGCGGCGGAGCCAAGCGTCAGAAGCACAACTCCGGCCAGGGCGATCATCGTCAGGGTGCGACGGGAATCGCGCGGTTCCTCGACTTCCAGTTCTTGGAGCGCCGCGACCTTTCGCAGGTGCGTCACTCGAATCCGGTCAATCGCCGAGTCCGGCCGAAGTTCCACCACTCGCTCGTAAGTGGCCAGGGCTTCGTCGATCTTGCCTTCTCGTTCGAAAACGTCACCGTGGAGAGCGAGAGCGTCAACATTGTTCGGGTCGCTTTCCAGGATCGAATCAGCGACCAACTTGGCCTCATCCAGCCGATGATCCGCGAGCAGGCGTCGACCATCTTCGAGCAACTTCACGTTCTCTTGGCGGAGAAGCTCTGCGGCGTCCTCGGGCAAGGCATGACCGCATGCTCGGCAGAACTTACTGTCTACCGTGTTGGAGGTCTCACACTTTTCGCAGGAAATCGTTCGCATAGCCGCACTCGGGAGGGATTCAAGCATGTCTCGTGCCGAGACGTAACGAAGAGCGAGTCTCTGTCAGGAGCCGCTTCTGGGCATTGTACCCGCACCCATTTCCCGGACGACCTGGCGGAACTGATAAGTTCAGGGGAGGCCAGAGGTTTTCCCGGTTGGCCTAAAGTTCTGCGGGAATTCCCACGGATTTCGGGCTTTCGGTATTCTGCTTTCGTGTCCGACAACGCCGTCACTCCGCTCCACTCCGCCCATCTTGCCGCTGGTGCCCGCATGGTGCCGTTCGCGGGATACTCCATGCCGGTTCAGTACAAAAGCGTGATCCAAGAGGCTCTCGCAGTGCGCAACGGCGCGGGGATGTTTGATGTGAGCCACATGGCGCGCCTGAGCTTTGTTGGTGAGGGCGTGATCGAATTCTTGGAGCATGTGACCACCAACGACATCAGCAAGCTCACCGACGGCACAGGCCAGTACAGCCTTCTCCCGAACGCGACCGGCGGGCTGGTCGACGACATCATCGTCTATCGGATGAGCGAAAACGAGTTCAGAATGGTGGTGAACGCCTCGAATCACGCAAAGGATGTCGCGCACCTCAAGGCCCATTTGCCAAGCTCCGTGACGATGTCGGATCACACCGATGAGACGGCGATGATCGCGGTTCAGGGGCCGAAGGCGGTGGAGATCCTCGCCGGTTTGAGCGATGATCCCGAGGGCATTCGGGCAGCGGGCATGTTCGGGGTGGTGCAAACCAAGATCGCAGGGATCGACTGCTTTGCCCCACGATCAGGCTACACCGGCGAAGATGGCTACGAGCTGATCTGCGCCGCGTCCGACGCCGTCGCGCTTTGGGACGCTCTCGTCGCGGCAGGGGTGGAGCCCTGCGGTCTCGGCTCTCGCGACACTCTGCGCGTCGAGGCAGGCTTGCCGCTTTATGGACATGAATTGTCGGATGAACTATCACCAATCGCTGCTGGCCTGGGTTGGGTGATCGGCAAAACCAAGACATTCATTGGCAGCGAGTTCATCAACGCCGCCCGCGCCGAAGGCACGCCCCGTCGGTTAGTGGGAGTGAAGATGAATGGTCGACGAATCCCGGGAATCGGTGCCGTGGTCGCGGTGGAGGGCAACGCGGTCGGGGAAGTCTGCAGCGGCGTCTACTCGCCGGTTCTGGAGTGCGGAATTGCCTTTGCTTTTGTGGATCGAGCCGTCGAATTCGGCACGAGCTGTACTGTCGATATTCGAGGCTCACAGGAGCCTGCTACCGTCGTCATCAAGCGATTCCTCAAGAAAGGTTAAGAATTGAAGCTAAAACTTGAATCTATCGGGGTATCTCAAACCCTGGTGCCCCGATCTGTGATGGGTCAGGATCAAACGCCCCCCGGGGTGCCCCGATGCCTTAAGGGTCGGGATCGATGAGCTCAGGATCGACGCCCTCTCCAAGCTTGACTCGGGGAGAGTGATCGGAGGCCGGGAGGGGCCGAACACCCCTCCACTTAGATCCACATCAAACCCGATCGCGACCCTGACGGGATCGAAGCACCGGGGCTAGATCACGGACTTCTTGACAATCTCCTGACCCCGATCCTTGCCGACCGGCTTGATGCCGACCACCGCTTCCGGCTCGAAATCAAGCAGCTTCAGCCAGTCTTCCACTGCGTCGGATTTCGGGAAGATTTCGTTCTCGCGATACTCCGCCGAGATCGCCTCTTGCAGATCTTCCATTCCGATGCCCGTCGGGACATCACGATCTGCAATCGCCCGTCGAATCGCGGTGTCCTTTGCTCGGTCCACAATCGACTTCAGCAGAGCCCCCGACACCAAGTCCTTCCAATAGAGGCTCTGTGAGCCTCCGGCGCGGGTCTGAATCCGAAGAAACTCGGTCGAAGAATGCACCCTCCAGAGATGCGCAACTGCCCCCTCAACGAGGGCCTTTCGCGCACATTCCTCGCCGCCGTGCTCCGCCACCAAGGCGGGATCAAGCGGCAATCGACCATGCAGGTAAATCGAGAGAATCGCGCGAGCCGAATCCTGATCGGGGCGGCGAATCCGCACCTTCCGGTCAATCCGCTCCGGCCGCAGAATCGCGGGGTCGATGTAGTCGGGGCGGTTACTCGTGAGGACGATGACGACGTTCTCCATCTCCACGAGACCATCCATTTCGGCGCAGAACTGCGGAACGACGGTGTTGCTGATGTTCAGCCACCGACCATTCGATCGTGTCCGCAGCACCGACTCAGCTTCATCAATGAAGACGACAACGATGTTGCCCTCCTTCGCCTTTTCTCGGGCGGTGGCAAAGATCTCGCGGACCATCCGCTCGGTTTCTCCGAGCCACATATTCAGAATCTTGGGGCCGCTGATGTGCAGGAAGCACTCCTTGGTGGGCTTGCCAGTGCGCTCGCTGTAGTCCTTGGCGAGATTGTAGGCAATCGCCTTGCCGAGCAACGTTTTCCCGCATCCCGGAGGGCCGTACAGCAGGATTCCCTTTACCGGCTTCTTGTCGTAGGCAGCGTAAAGTTCGGGGTAGAGCAGAGGTTGCTCGATCGTCTCTTTCACCAAAGAAATCGCTTCCTCTTGTCCTCCCACCGCCGACCAGGGGGTCTCCGGAATTTCTTCGATGAAGTAATCCTGAGCCGCTTGTTGGACAAAGTGCTCCACCGCGATCCGACCTGCCGAATCCAGTCGAACCTCATCGCCCGTTTTGATCGTGGCTTCGCTGAGCGAATCGGCCCGTGTGATGAGTCGACCTTGTGAGTTCTGCTGATCCGCCCCCACCCGTAACCGACCATCGGCAAGCACCTGGCTGACCTTGATGATTGCTCCCGTTTCACTCTCCGGCATCACACCGATCACCGCATAAGCCTCGTTGAGCTTGATGCGGACACCGGGCTTTAAATCATCAAATTGCACTGCGGGATCGACGAGAGCGACATATTCGGCGTCGCCATGCACCACCAGAACCTCACCGTCCTCCAAGTGCTTGAGGAACACCCCAATCTTATTCGCGGGGCTTGTGAGCTTTTGGTATGCCTCCTCATATTTCGCCATGAGCTGACGCTGCTCCTCGCGCGATCTCTCTTCCTTTTGCAACTCTTCGCGCAAGGCATTCACGTAGCTGCGCGCTTTCGGGTCGCCATCTTTGGCCAGATCCTCCAGCTTTTCCAGGATTCGCCAAATCGTTCCGTCTTGTTCAGTGGGCATGGATACAAGATTCTACGCCGCTGCCTGGTGATCCCTTTCAGGGTCTGGGCGCGGCGGGGCCAAATCCAGTTCCGTGGCAAAAACGGGGAACCGATTGCGCAGGAAACTCTATAATCAACTTTATGCTGAGCGCGGCACTTCTGACTGCTTGCACCCTGAGCACCATGTCCATTCCCGACGAAACGAGCTTCAAACTGCCTCCGATGGAGCAGAATGCCATCCTGGTTTTCCATGCCGGTGAGCGGAAGCGGGAGTATTCGCAGGATGAACTCCAGGAAATGCAGAAGGCCCATATCGGCAATCTGGGGCGGCTCTTTAGCGAGAAGAAAGCGCCCGCCGCTGGCCCGTTTGCGGAGCGCGGCGAGTTTCGGGGAATCGTGATTCTGCAGATGCCCCTCGACAAGATTCCCGCCGAATTTGAGCAGGATCCGTTCGTCAAGGAGGGGCTCCTGAAGATCACGGTGAATTCGTGGATGATGCCCAAGGGGCTCTTCGCTTGGCCACAGTCGGAGGAGTTCAAGATGCACAACTACTCCCTTGTTCGCTGGCTGAAAGGGCCGAATTGGACGGCGGATGTGTCGGAGGAATTGAGCAAAGCGAACGTGGCCCATGTGACCCGGAATCTCTCCCAGATGCGCGATGGCTCCGCCTGCATCCACGGCCCGGTTGGTGATCCCACCGGGGAATGGCGCGGCCTCTCGATTTTCCCCACCGATGATAAGGCCAAGGTCGAAGCCCTGCTCGCCGAGGATCCCTTGCTGAAACGAGGTCACTTCCGGGTGGAAATCAAACCGCTGATGATGGGCGCGGGATTGTTCAATCCCCTGAAGCCCTGAAGCCGGACAACCCCCGATATCGGACTATCCCGATCTCTTCAGGGTCGGGACAACGGAGCCAAGCTACCGCCGCGCTGCTGCCCGATTCAGCGACTCTTCAATCGCCAATTTTTGCTCGTGCGCTGTCCAGTCGATGCTCACCGGTGTGACGCTGACGAATCCGTTCGTGCAGGCCCAAACATCGGTGTCGGGCATATCGGATCGCATCACCACAACGCCCCCTTGCCAGTAGTACGTCCGCCCCCAGGGATCCTGGCGAGCCTCCACACGATCCTCATAGACACGCTGGCCCATGCCGACGACCTTATGACCCTGCAATTCCGGATAGGCAATCGCGGGGATGTTCACATTCAAAAAAGTCCGTTCCGCGAGCGGCGCCTCAATCAACCCTTGCAGATTCTCGCGAATCCATTGCTCGCCGGTTTCAAAGTGATACGGCGCGCCATCGGCGAAGTAAGCCATCGAGAAACTGATCCCGCGAATCCCGTTGATGCACGCTTCAATCGCCCCCGCGACGGTGCCGGAATAGGTGACATCGTAGCCCAGATTCGGCCCGTTGTTGATCCCGCTCAGCACGAGATCGCAGTCTTCGGGATAGCCAATCGTCAGGCCGACATTCACGCAGTCCACCGGAACCCCGTTCACCGCGTACGCCTCGATCCCGTCGATTTCGTGCTCCGTTACACGCAGGGGATCGCGCATCGTCATCGAGTGCCCGCATGCGCTGCGCTCGCGATCCGGAGCGAAGATTTTGACCTCACCAAACTCCCGCGCGACTCGGGCGAGCACGCGAATCCCTTCAGCGTGAACGCCATCGTCGTTGGTGATCAGGATCTTCATCGGAGCCTTGATCCTACCTGCCCGCTGCCTTGGCTTTCGCCGCCGAGCCCTTGCCGCCCGTCGCCTCTGGCTCCACCAGGGCGAGCCTCAGAACCTGCTTCGCCCCATCGACAAAATGAACCTCAAGCTGAGCCCGGATGTCCTCCGGAACTTCCTCCAGATAGTCCTTCTTGTTGTCGCTGGGGAGCAAGATGATCCGAACCCCGGCCCGATACGCAGCAAGAACTTTCTCCTTCACTCCACCAATCGGCAGAACGTGACCTGTGAGAGTCATCTCACCGGTCATGGCAAGCCGTTCCTTCACCAGTCGCCCGGTGAACAGGGAGACCAAAGCGGTGAGCATCGTGATCCCCGCGCTCGGGCCATCCTTGGGAACCGCACCTGCTGGAACATGGACGTGGATCGCGGACTCCTCGAACTCCTTGGCGTCGATCTTGAGTTCCTTCGCATGAGCGCGGATGTAACTGAGCGCGGCGGTGACAGACTCTTTCATCACATCGCCGAGTTGTCCCGTCACCGTCAGACCCTTGCCAGGATACTTACTCGATTCGATGAAGAGGATATCTCCCCCCACCGGAGTCCAAGCCAATCCCACCGAGATTCCCGGCTCCATCTTACGCTCGGCGACGAGATCGCTCGTGAATCGGGGAGCGCCCAGGGATTCCTGTACAAACTTCTTCGTCACCGTCAGCTTGGCGGTTCGGCCTTCGGCGAATTGCAGCGTGGCCTTGCGCACGACCGACCCAATCTCGCGCTCCAAATTCCGAACCCCCGCCTCGCGTGTGTAATGGCGGATCAGGGAGACGAGAGAGTCGTCCTTGAACTCCAGCTTGGCGGGTTTGAGGCCATGCTCGGTGATCTGCCGGGGAACCAGATGCTGCTTGGCAATCGCAAGCTTTTCTTCCTCCGTGTAGCCGCCGAGTTCGATGATCTCCATCCGGTCACGCAGAGCCGGCGGAATCGTGTCGAGCCGGTTCGCCGTCGTGATGAAAAAGACGTTGCTGAGGTCGAACGGCACGTCCAGGTAGTGATCCCGGAAGGCGTTGTTCTGCTGAGGATCGAGCACCTCCAGCATCGCCGATGCCGGATCGCCCCGAAAATCGTTCCCCAGCTTATCTATTTCGTCCAGAACGAAGACCGGATTGTTCGTCTCGCACCGTTGCAGACTGCGGATGATTTGCCCCGGGAGAGAACCAATATAGGTGCGTCGGTGACCTCGGATCTCCGCCTCGTCGCGCACACCGCCGAGACTCAGGCGCACAAGCTTCCGCCCCATCGCATCGGCAATCGACTGGCCAAGCGAGGTCTTACCCACTCCAGGAGGGCCGTAGAAACAGAGAATCGGCTGACGAACCGGGCCATCCGTTTTCACCTTGCGCACGGCGAGAAACTCGATAATTCGATCCTTGATCTTATCGAGCCCCGAGTGCTGGGAATCAAGCACCGACCGGGCGTGGCTGAGATCGAGATTGTCCTCGGTGAACAAGGCCCACGGAAGAGCCGCCATCGTCTCGACATAGGTTCGGCTGACCGTGTACTCGGGCGATCCCGGACTGATCCGCCCCAGGCGCTCGACCTCTCGGTACGCCGCCTTGTAGGCTTCGTCGGGCAGACTGGCGTTGTCGAGCTTTTCGATCAGCTCGTCCATCTCAAGCGTCGCGTCATCGACTTCGCCGAGCTCACGCTGAATCGTCTTGAGCTGCTCGCGCAGATAAAACTCGCGTTGGTTCCGGCTGAGTTCCGCCGTAACCTCGCTGTGAACCTTGTTCGTGAGTTCCAGCACCCGAACTTCGCGCCCGAGCAGATCGAGCAGTCCGCGCAATCGCTCCTTCACCGAGAGAGTCTCGAGAATCTTTTGCTTGTCGGCGGCGGAGAACAGAAGGTGCGCGGTGATCAGATCTGCCATCACATTCGGCTCGGTGATCGACTGCGTGAGCGTCGCAAGATCATCAGGGAGCTGTGGGGTCAGACGAACTGCTTGCTCAAACAACGCGGCCACGGATCGGCGAAGGGCCTCGACTTCCTCGGCTTCCTCCTCACACACGGCCGGTTCCGGCAGCACCTGAATCTTCGCGCGCAGATAGGGCTTCGACTGGATCGGCTCGGTGATCGCGATCCGATGAGTGCCCTGGACGATGAGACGCACGACATCGGTGCCTTTCATCAACGTGCGGATCACCACCGCGCAACCGACCGCATAGACGCCATCGAAATCCGGATCGTCCGTCTGGGCGTCGCGCTGGGCTACGACTCCGATCACGCGCTGAGATCCCACCACAGAATCATCAATCAACTTAATTGAGTTCGGCCGACTCACCGTCAGCGGGGCGATGAGCATGGGGAAGATGACGCTGTCGCGAAGCGGCAGCAGATTCAGCTCATCGGGAATCTGAGGATTCTCCTCGGGGTTGGTGTCATCCGTGGCGATGGCATGGAGGAACTCATCCACCAGGTCGGGCTCTTCTTGGATCGAAATCTCGTGATCGGACATAAAAAAGAAAGGGTTCGGCGTCATGGGTGCTCTCAGGGCTTGCGCCGGGTAATTGATTCTACGACCACGACGGTAGTGGTGCGTGACCGTTTCGGGACGTGGATGCTGAGAACTCCGCACTTGGCGTGGGCCTGGATGCCCTTGAAATCGAACTCGGCCTCGGGCAGGACAATTTCTCGCAAAAACGGGCCCTCTTCGATCTCCAGCAAATGGGGGCGATAGGTTGGATCGCGTTGGGCGAGATCATCGGTGCGCTCGCCTCGGAGCACAACCACCCCGCGCGCCTCGTGAAGATTGATGACCACAGATTGCGGGTCAACTCCGGCGAGCTCGGCACGGATCAACACCTCAGACTCGGATTCCAGAAGGTCAATGCGCGGCATCCAGCCGCGCTGACGGGCGACTTGGGGCACTCCTACTTCCATCGAGGCCACGATGGGAGAAATTGTGAGGAACCACTCCTCGCCATGTCGCTTGGGCATGACTCTATTCTACTGGCGGACTCGGGAGTGCGGCGGGGGCATCGGGTGTTCTTCCAGTAAACTGCCGGGGCTTCGCATGGTGTTTGTCAACGAGTTATCGCCGTTCCTCTTCCGAACCGAGTTGTTCGGCCAGGAAGTCGGCATCCGCTGGTACGGATTGGCGTACGTGATCGGATTTGTCATGGGCTACCTGGCCATGCGCAATGGAATCCGGCGCGGCAAGCTCACCGGGATGGAGGAGAAGGATCTCGATTTCCTGATCACCCTGATCATCGGCGGTGTGGTTCTGGGCGGGCGACTCGGCTACTGCCTCCAACACCTCGATACCTGGATGAAGGATCCGATGTTCTTCTTCCGGCTCAATCAGGGGGGGATGGCGTTTTTCGGCGGACTCGCCGGAGTGATCCTCGCCCTCGTGATTTTCTCGCGGAAAAGGCCGGTGAAGTTCGCCGATTTGGGAGATGTGGCGACGCTTCCAGCGGCTCTCGGGCTGGGGATTGGTAGGATTGCGAACTTTATCAATGGCGAGCTCTGGGGTGTCCCGACGAACGCAAGCTGGGGCGTGATTTATCCCCAGTCGGGCGACCGGCAACTTCGCCATCCAAGCGAGCTTTACGAAATGCTCTCGCACTTCGCCTTGGCGGGCGTCTTGGTGTGGGCGGGGCGCACGAAGTGGGGTCAAAACCGAGGGGCACTCGCGGCGGCTTTTGTACTTGTGTACGGCTTGTTACGGGTGATTACCGAGCACTTCCGGCACGCGACGACCTATGTCGGGCCGCTCACCAACGGGCAAGTCGCGAGTCTGGTGATCGCCGTGATCGGGGGCATCGCCTTGGCCGTGGTTCTGCGCCGCGCTGGTCGATCCTCGGAAGCCTGAGAGAATTTTCAGGCATTCACGGCAGGATTTGCGGAAAAAGCAACACAAATATTATTCATCAGCAATTTTTTGTGCAGAAGCGGAAACTCTGCGGATACAATAAGCGTTGAAAAGAGGGACTAAAGTCCCCAACGGCGGGTGAGCAGGTCACCCGAGTAGCATGACTGAAGATCGACGACTCTTAGACGCAGTACACCTTGCGGCGCAAAAACTCGCTTCGACGGCAGAAACCAACGTGGTTCTGCGCGAGGTTCTGTCGATCTGTGTCGAGACGGTCGGCGCAGTCGGTGGTTCGATTTATCTTCACGAACCAGGCTCCAAGACCCTGAAATTCCTCCACGTTCTCCCGGAAGAGATCGAGCGCAAACTTGAACGCCTCGATATCCCCGACGACTACGGTGTCGCCGGCGAGGTCTTCCAGACCGGTCGATCCCTCATCAGCGAATTTGGCGACTCGGGCGACCCTCAGCGGCGCGCGATTGTTCGCCGCACTGGTCTCACTGTTCAGTCGATGCTCACCACGCCTTTGCAGATCGAAGGCATGCGCCCGATTGGCATCGTGCAGCTGGTTAACAAGAAGGATGGCCCGTTCGATTCCACCGATATCTCGGTGCTGGAATCAATCAGCGACGTTGCCACGCTGGCGATTCTCAACAGCCGCTTGCTGGAGCGCAGCACCCGAGTCGCTGCCCTCGAAGGTATGGGCCGGGCGGCGCACGACCTTGCCAATAAGGCGGGCGTGCTCGTCACCTTCCTGCCCGACTTCGAGCGAAGCCTTGCCGGACTCCGGCAGTCTCTGGAAAAAGGCACGGTAGATGGCGAAGCTCGCTTCTACCTGGACATGCTGGAAGGCACTTACCAAGACGTCTTCGCTCCGTATTCGGAGCGCGTTTACCGCTACGCCAAGCTCGTCAATGATCTTGCTGCCGGTAAGCCGCTCGTGCCGATCAAGCGCGTGCGCGACTTTGCCAGCACCGTTCTCGAAGCCTCCCAGTATCTGGAGCCGATGGCGAAGCAGCACTACGTCCGCATCGACTACGATCTCCAGCGCGATGCACCCGAGTTCGCCTTCGACGATCTCTACATCATTCGCATCGTGGAGAATCTGGTCGGCAATGCGATCAAGGCGGTTCGGGAAACCATTCCTGCCGAGTGGATCATCGAGAATCGCGGGAAGGATGACGTTTTTTACGGAAAGGTGCTCGTGCGGTACCGCCACGCGGCGGGCCACCACGTGCTTCAGGTGACCGATGACGGCCCGGGAATGTCTCCGGCAACCGTGCGCCAGCTCCTCAGCGGCACGGCGAAATCGAGCTGGGAACAAGCCAGCGGCAGCGGACTTGGCTCCAAGGTCGTGGTGGAACTCGCGGCGGCGCATGGTGCCAAGCTCGCGATCCGCAGTCGGCTCGGGGATGGCTCGACGTTCGAGATCGACTTCTGTGACGAGTGCGACCCGGAGTATGTCGTAAGCGGCTCGGCCTACCAGACCAGCTCGTAATCTTGCCACCTTTCGGCTCTGTCATCAGTATTATAGGGTGATGGACAATATCGCGACTAACCCCGTAGTCAACTTCGGCGGATCGCTTCTTTTCTATATCTTGGTGAGCCTTGGTCTTTACCTGGCGGCAAGTAAGCGGAAGGAGGAGTTCAGTTGGTTCGCTTTCGTACCCCTTCTCAACCTGCTCTTGATCGCGAAGGTTGGAAAGTTCAGCCCGTGGCTGTGGCTCTTGCTCTTCGTGCCCATCGTGGGTTGGGTATTCATGGCCTACGCACACGCCAAGTTCGCTGAAGAGGTTGGATCAAAGTCGCTCTATGGCTGGCTCATGATCATCCCGTGCTTCACGATGTTCATGCCACTGGTGATTGGACTCACCGCCACCGAGCGCTAGTCTCATCCCGGCAACCCTCAGAGGTATCCTGAAAAACATGGCGATTGAACCGGTGGTCGGCGACAAGTATCTGTACACCTGGGCAGATTTGGGCAAGCCGCGTGTGAATGGCGTGGTCGAGCTCCCGGGCTTGGGCGAACTGATCCTGGATGACGCGGACATCCACTATGCCCTCAAGAATCCGGAAGTGGCCGCCTTCTTCATCCGAAAGGCTCCCGTGTTGGGCCCGAAGATGTATGTGGTCGTGAGCCGTATGCAACCGGCCTGACCGGAATACCGGATTTCTGGCTAAAAGAAGGCCCTGGCTGAGTTCTTGCTCGCCAGGGCTACTGTTCTCTTGGGGGCCGGGTCGTCGAGAAAGTTTTGAGGTCCTCTCCTGATCAATCGATACTGGAGTTCTCGCCGCCCGGCTTTTCTTGGTTACGAATCAATGGTACATCCTGTCTATGTGCCAAACCAAGGGCAATCCCTTTTTCCTAGTAAGTCTCCATGCACGAACCAGCACTTTTCCGAGTGAATCTGGCCCAAATCTTGCAGCGTTCAGTCCGAACGGCGCAAAGTGACCGGCGTTCCCGGCTCCAAGAGGTGCGTCCCGCCGTATTCCAGAACCCCGGAAACGGGGGAGCACACCTTCACCTCATCCGCACCAAACTCCACCGAAATGACTCCGGCCGGATGGTGAACCTCCGCGCGGTAAGACGGCAAGCCTCCACTCTGAGGCCGAATCTTCACCCGACTCCACCCAAGCGCATCGCTTGAAATTCCCGCCAGGCTCTGGAAAAGCCCGACCAGGGGATGCGCGCTCCATCCGTGGCAGTCGGATCGGGTCTCACCCATCTTCTCCGGGAAGGTGGTGAATCCTTGCGCCAACGCCTCCCGCCACGGGCCGAGCAGATCAGGATACGGCTGGGTCAGAGCTTGCGCGGCGAGCCGGTAGTAGCTGAAGTACAAGGTCGTCTTTGCCGCGCGGCTTGCTTCGAGCGCAGCGGAAGGCCAAGCGGGGGGAACTTCGCCGAGTTCGTGCAGAGCTAATCGAATCAGAGCCTCCGCATGTTCGGTGGGCGTGAATTCCGGATCAGACACCGCCCGATAGAGCCCATCTTGACCCACCAAAAATCGAGCCTGAATCTCCGCGAGCAAATCCTTCCGTTCGGCCGGAGAAAGGCACGGATTCAACGACCGGACATAAACCTCGGTCGCCTGGTGCATCGTGGCAAGAAGCCCGCCCGGAGGCTGACCCCAGTGCCACTCATCGATCCAATCGCCGAATGTCCATCCCGGACGACCTTCTTGATGCCGACGCATGACGTTGGCGGGAATCCGCATCGCGGCCTCGTATTCCCGCGATCCTGGTCCGAAGGGGCTTTCAGGGTCGTATCGGAGGCTGTCAAACACCATCGCCATCCACCAGTAGCAAAACGGCGTGATGATCTGCATTTCCCGACAAGGCGTCCGTGCCAAGATGATCCCTTCCGGGGTCATGGACCAGAAGAACTGCCGAATCGCGTTGCGCTGGAAGGCGCGATCAGGCGAGAGGTAGGAGCCGATCAATGTCTGGAGCCGGGTGTCGCCTGCGTATTGAAGCTCCTCGTAGTAGGGACAGTCAAAGTTATCTCCCGCGCAGATGGTCCATGTCCGATGCGCGACTTCCCAGATCTTGTCGATCTCCTCACTGGGTGAACTGAAAGACGATCCCTTTGGATGGGGGTAGTGCGTCTCGACGATCTCCAGCCCGCAGATTTCGACCCTCTCCTCACACGCAAGCCGTATGTACCGAAACGCTCGAGGCTCCAGCGGCTCAAATCGATGATGCCCCGGGGCCATGTGGAACCAATCTTCGATGCCCACAAAGGTCTTTCCAGCGGTCTCCTTTCGGTTCCCCTTGTCCCAACCCTCGTGGAAGAGGGATTCTGCGTAGCCAATGTGGAGCCACGCTTCTTCCGCCTCGGTTGTGACGTTGAGGATCGGATATCCGTAGCGATAAACCCCGGCATCCAGCAAAACCGAATTGTCGTCCAGCTGGATCACGCTCCACTCGCTGCGAGATTCATCTGGGTTGACCAGGAGGCACGGCGCCCCGGGGACTCGAACCGGTTCGGGAATCGGTCGGTCGATGAGCCACCAACCGGATTCTTGCTCGCCGCCGAGGGCATCGCGCTTGGCGATGGAAATCAGCACTGGCTCAAACCAGCTCAACTCGCTCCCGAGTCGATCTGGATCCGCGAGATCACCGAACGCGCTCTCATCGCTTCTCACCGTCATCGTGGCCGACGCGACGCGGTAGGTCGGCCGCCAGTTGATCGTGTCTTCGGTGGGAGCGATTCCCACGAGAACCGCAACCTCCCACTCGCTCGGTGTCCCGAGGACGGGATGCTCGACCAGGAACCCTGTTCGATGGCTGACCTGGGCCAAGCCGGCGAGATTCCCGTGGTTCCAGACCACGGCATGGAGGATGTTCTGTCCCTCCTTGAGAGCCTCAGAAAGATCGACTTCTCCTATCGGCCAGTGCATCGCATCGCCCCGGGCCGGGCCGATGCTGATGAGTTGCCCGTTCAGATACAGTCGATACCGAGGATCCGCCGTGACCTTGATCGAGGTCTGATCCCCCAGATCGGCCCGCGCGAAGGTCCGCCGGAACACATACGTCCCGACATCTTCGAAGTCTCGCGGCGGGCCGATCCAAACGTGGGACATAGCTTTATCCTACAGCGTATCGACCTGGCTGACCGTGTAGACCTTGAGCTCGCTACTTTCGAGCATCGGCCCCGTAACCTCAACAAAGCGCAAGAAATGCGGCTCCTGGAAGTGCGCCTGCAAGCCTTCGCCCGATTTCCACTCCTCGACAAACACCAGGTGAGTTTCGTCTCCCGGACGGGTGAAGAAGTCGTAGGTGATGCATGCGGCTTCCGCGCGGCTCGGGGCGATCATGTCGTTGGCAGCGGCGATGAAATCGTTCAAGAATTCCGGCTTGATCCGGGCGTTGGCAACAAGGACAACCATGCCCGCAGTTTAGTGCGCATGCTCATCGGTTGTCGCGGGGGAAGGGGTCGAGATTTCACCTTTCAACCGATCAATTTCCGTAGTTTCATCCGGTTTGACTCCGAGCATGTAGGCCGCCCGTGAAACCATTTGCCCGCCCACCGGCGCGGTGATGAAAAGGAACAGCACCACCGCAAACGCTCGGCTACTCGGCACGGCATCGGAAAACGAGATCGCGACCCCCAGCATGATGAGCAGAATCCCGAGCGTTTGGCCCTTCGCCGTGCTCTGCATCCGGCAATAGAGGTCGGGCATCTTGAGCAAACCAATGGCTCCCAGCAGGCAAAAGAGACTTCCCAGCAGCATGAGGATCGCCCCCAGCGTGTAGTGCCAGTGCATCATTCTTCCAATGCCCTCCGTTCTTGATAGCGAGCAAACGCGACCGTGCTGAGGAACACAATGATGGCGAGGACGACCGCGACGTCAAGCAGGGCGGGCGTATTCGTGCGCACCGACCAGATGCCAATGGTTCCCGCGACCAGAATGCCCCCCAGATCCAGGGCAATCACTCGATCGGCGATGCTCGGCCCACGCACAATGCGGATGAGCATCAGCACAAGGCTGAGAGCGAGAAAGAACAAGCTGATCGTCGTCACGGTCTGCACAAACGGCGTCATCTCAGAACCCCCAATACCCTCGCCTCGAAGCCATTTTTGATTGCCGCAACGGCTTTGGCTTCGTCATCTACGTGCAGGGTGTGGATGTAAATCGTCGATCGGTCTTCGCTGATGTGCATGCTCAAGGTGCCAGGGGTCAGGGTGATGAGGGTCGCAGTGAGAACGATCTCCAAGTCCGTTTTGGCATCCAGAGGCACGGCGAGAATCGCGGGCTTGAGCTTCGACTTCGGCTTCAGCAGACTCGCCGCGAGGATGATGTTGGCGACGACAAGCTCCCAGAAAAAGTAGAGCGCTAGGCCAAGCGCTTTGAATATCTGGAGCGGTTTGAGGACGAACTTCTCCTGCTTTTCAATGACTCCGCGCTGCCTCAAGAGAGCGAGAATGCCGTAGCCCAGGGCGAAACCAATCGCGAGATTCGCGACATCCCAGGTGCCGTTCAGCCAGCACCAAAGGATCATGAGGAGAATGCTCCAAAAGATCATGGTCTTCCCTCCGTGGTTTGAGCCGCGCTGGCCCAGGTGGCCACAGGCCCGAGGGCCAGACTCAGTCCAATCATGCACGCGCACAGGAGGGTCGTCGCGAGGATGCGGAGACGGTCGGGTTGGCTTCCTTGCGTATCACCGGGTTGCGGTCGCCAGGCGTAAATCATCCAAAGTTTTGCGAGGCAGAAGATCGTGAAGAGACTGCTGAGAAGCATTCCCGCGACCAGTACCGGCTGGTTGAGCCGGAAGGCTTCGACGATCAGTCCAACCTTCGGCGCAAATCCGCTGAGCGGCGGGATGCCGGCCAGCGCGAGGAATCCCAGCCCAAGGAGCCAGGCGAGGAGGGGATGGGTCTTCACCAATCCGCCCGCCGACTTCAGCGATTCCGATCCGGCGGTTGAGGCGATGAGGCCTGCGACCAAGTAAAGCCCGCAGATCACGATCATGTGGTGCGCCATGTAAAGGTTCACCATCGCCAGCGCGGTGGGCGATCCCAGCGCAAGGCCGCCGGTGAGGAACCCGATGTGACTGACGAGTAAGTACCCGAGTGCCCGTCGCAAGGTGGTTTGGCGCATCGCGGCGAGACCGGCGACCACCAGCCCTCCCATGCTGAGCCACAGGAGGAGACCCGTTATCGCCACGCTCGGATCGGGCCAGACTTTGGTGAAGAACCGGATCAGTGCGAAAACGCCAACTTTCGTGAGCAATCCTGCAAAGAGAGCACTCACGGCAAAAGGCGGCGTGTGATAGCTTGTCGGGAGCCACCCGAAGAAGGGGAAGAGTGCAGCTTTGAGCCCAAAGGCTGTCAAAAAGAGCGCGGAAATCGCGGTCATTAACCCTGGCTCAACCAGCCCGGTCCGCATCCCGAGATGATCCATGTTGAGGGTGCCGGTCGCCCCGTAGATCAGCCCCAAACCAGCTAGGAAAAGCATGCTGGAAAAGAGATTGGGCACCACGTAGTTGATGCCGCCGCGAATCTGCTGCCTTTCCCCACCGAGCGAGAGGAGCACGAAACTCGACAGCAAAATGCACTCGAACCAAACGAAAAGGTTGAAGAGATCGTTCGTAGTGAAGGCCCCGCTGAGTCCAGCGAGGAGCACAAAAACCAGAGGGTGAAACCCAAACCGACGCCGGGGCTCATCCAGATCGTTGGTGGTGTAGAGATTGATGATGAGTCCGACCAGAGCCGTGACCAGTGCCATCGAAGCACCGAGGAAATCCGCCCGGAATTCGATGCCAAACGGCGCTGGCCAGCTCCCGACCGCGAAAGAGATCGGCCCGCGATCCACCACCGCTTGGAGCAAGAATCCCGCCGCCCCCAAGTGCAGCACGCTCCCAAGCAGGGCAATGACCCGCCGAACCTCCGGATGCGTCCACAAAGCCATGAGGATCGCCGCCGTGGACAAAGGGATGACCAAAACCGAGAGGACGATCACGCGATTTCCTCCTCCTCTGGCTCGATCAGGGCACAGACGTCATCGGTGCCGAAATAGTCGTACGCCCGCTTGATCAGCACCATGACAAAAGCCAACGTGCCAAAGCTGATGACAATCGCCGTGAGAATCAGGGCCTGACCGAGAGGATCAGGGAACGGCGTTTGCAGCACTTTGTCCCCTTTCCGAACGATCGGCGTGCCCCCGCTCACCAGCCGCGAGGCAGTGAAGACCAGCAGATTCGTCGCATTTCCGACTAGAACGAGTCCAAAAATCAGCTTGATCAGGCTCTGCCTGAGCATCAGGTAGAGGCCGACGGCGAAAAGGAAGCCGATCATCAGGGGGATGACAAGATCGCTCATTCGCCCTCCAGATCATCGATCAAGCTCACAGCAATGCCGATGACGACAAAGTAAACACCGAGATCAAAGAGCATCGGCGTGCCCAGCTTGGCAACACCGAGAGGGCTTTCCCAGACCCACCACAGCCCAGTGAAAAACGGCTTGCCCGCGAGGAGGGACGAGAACGCGCTGAGCAGCGAGACCACTAGTCCGAAGCCAGCAAGGGCTCGGGGATCAACGCGCAGGGCGCGGAGCATCTCCTCCTTGCCAAAAGCGAGCATCTGCATCGCCAAGGCCGCCGCTGCGACGAGGCCACCGGCAAATCCTCCGCCCGGCTCGTTATGCCCGCGCATCAGCAGGAGCACGGAGATGAGCAGGAAGAGCGGCGATAAAAATCGCGCCGCTACGGCAAACATCAGGGAGTAGATGGCTCGCCTCCTTCTGATGGTGCTTGATTCTTCATGCGGATCAGTGTATGCACGCCGAGAGCGGCAATGCACAAAACGGTGATCTCTCCCATGGTATCCAGCCCTCGAAAGTCCACGATGATCGTGTTCACCACGTTAAGCCCTCGCGCACCGGGATAGCTCATCTGGGCGAAGTATTGGTTGAGCGGAGCCATCATCGGCTCGCTGAGGACTCCCAGGAGGAGCAGGGCCATCGTGCCGCCAAAGAGCGCAGCCAGCAAAGCATCTCGGGCTTTGCTCGGGTGGCTGCTCAGGTTTTGGAATCGGGGCAGGGAGTGGAAGACGAGGACGAAAAGAATCACCGTGAGGACGTCAACTAGAATTTGGGTCAGGGCGAGATCAGGAGCGGAGTAGGTGACAAAGAGCATCGCCACGGCAATGCCGACGACTCCCAAAATGGTCACGGCGGCCATCCGAGAGCGAATGAAGAAGATTGAAATCGACGCGGCAATCGCCGCCGCCAGAAAGACATCTTCGTTCAGATACAGCGGCTCGCCGGAGACGTGAATCGGGAATCGCTGCCAGGCCAGCAACCCTCCGACGAGGACAAGAAAGGCCGTTACCGTAAAGACCACATGGCTGCGAATCGAGCGCCGCTCGATGAGTTGGGTGACTCCCTTCCCGACCTTGGGCAAGAGTCGGTACGCCGACAGCAGAATCCCCTCGATCGAAAGGCGCCTCGGGGCCGAGTTCGCTGACCCGAGCGTGACCAGCTTCATGCTGACCATCGCCAGCGCAGACCCGCACAGTAGAATCAGGCCGCTGAGGATGACGGGGAACCCGAATCCGTGCCACAAAGCAATGTGCGACTTGCCCTCTTCCCCTGCGACGGCGGAGCCGACTGAGCCGAGAAAGCCGACAAAGCTCGGCCAGAGCGGGGCACCGGCGAGACCAAACAAAAGCCCGAGCCCGCCCAGCACGATTGGCCCGAAGTTCAGCCCGAACCCTGCTCCGTGATGAACCTCGCTCGGCGTGCCCCGGCCGAAGAATGGACGGAAGACGACATGAGTCGCGACAACAACATTCGTAATCCCCGCGACGAACAGAACGCCGAGAATCGCAGGATGAGCAAACCCGGCGAGCGCGAGCTCCTTTCCGATAAATCCAAGAAAGGGAGGCAAACCTATCAACGAAAGAGCGGCGAGCAGCCCTCCCATCATTAAGCCGGGGAGCGGCTTCCGAAGGCCTCGAAGCAGCGTGATATCGCGCGTGCCCACCGCATGATCGACCGCCCCCGCGACCATGAAGAGTGCGCCTTTGTAGCACGCGTGGGCGAGAATCGTGACCACCAGAGCCTCGCTCAGCTTGTGGGTGGCGGCTCCGATCAGCATCACCATCGACCCGAGCGCGGCCACCGTTGACCAAGCAAGGATTCGCTTGAGATCCTTCTCAAACAGGCTCAGCAGGGATCCAAGCAGGAGCGTGGTCGCGCCAATGGCGACGAGCTCAACCCTCTGCCCCATCACCGGAGAGAGTTTGGCGAGCAGGAAAACCCCCGCCTTGACCATGGTGGCGGAGTGCAGATAGGCGCTGATCGGAGTCGGCGCGGACATCGCATTGGGCAACCAGAAATGGAAGGGGAACTGCGCCGACTTCGTCATGCAACCCAGAGCGATGAGCCAGAAGGCAACCTGCGAGAGGCTCTGCCACTGATTGAATTCGTAACTCCGGTTCTCCGCACCGGCAACTAGCAATCCCGCAAGCAGAACGAGCCCGCCAAGCCCCGTGATCGCGAGGGCCTGTAAGGCCGATCTTCGCGCCGCTGGATCGTCGCGTTTGAATCCGATGAGCAGGAACGAGGTGATGCTGGTCGCTTCCCAAAACACAAAAAGCGTGATCGCGTTGCCCGCACTCACTAGGCCCAGCATCGCGACCATGAAGCACAGCAAGGGGCTGAGCAGAGTCCCGAGCTTCTCGCGCGGCATGTAGCTGTCGGCGTAAATGACAATGAGCGTGCCGATGCCGGAGATGAGAAGCCAGAACAGATGCCCGAGCCCATCGACTCGCAGGCTCCAGTGGATTCCGATCGGCTCGATCCAGTTTCGAATGACTTCAGGCGTGCCGGTGTTGAACCAGGAGAGCCCGAGGGCAAAAGCCAGCGCGGCGAAAATCCCCGCCGCTAGAGAGGCCAATCGGGGATTGGATTTCGCGAGAACCGGCACCAACGCCGCCACACCCAGGCCAAGGGACAGGGTCAGTTCAATCCCGCTCATCACGATCCTCCAAGCTCATGCCATCGGGCCGAGATTCAAAGAATCGCGAACCACCAACAGAGGATACGGAATACCAGGTCTGAAAACCGCGCAGATAGGTCAGTATTCGGGCTCGCGAGGGGAGCAGTGGAGTCAAATTCCACTTGAAGAAGATGAATGACTCTGATTGGTGTTATGGTAGGGAAGCAATAGGTGAGGCGATGATGACGGTTTTTGTTGCGGCGGTGGCCCTGGCTCTGTCGGGCGACGGGATGGAGGCTCGGGTGAGCTACGTAACGCCCGGGGCGACCCTGGCGAAGGTGGCCCAGGATCTCTCGGATCAAACCGGGGTGAAGATCCTGCCCGGGCCGGGGATGGAGCGAGAGATCGTGGTCTTGCACATTGATCGTCAGCCGCTCTCCGAGGTTCTCCCCAGACTCGCCAACGTGGTGCAGGGGAAGAGTGTGGAAGTTTCAGACACGCTGAGGATCGACTTCGACATCAGCCCCTTTGAGGCCCGACAGGAGGCGGCCCGGCAGGAGACGCGGGCTTATCTGCCGGAACTCCGGCGGCTCATCAACGAGCAAACAGACGAGGAGCCCGAGCCCGCCTATCTGGTTCTTCGGCAGTTCATCGCCGGGGTGACCGATGACCAGATCATCGATTCGGCGAGGCGGGAAGTCAGTTTTTCCACCGATCCGTACCCCGGTCAACGCCGCGCCCCACGAATCGATCCGCTGTTGATCCAAAAGTGGTTGGATCAGGAAGCTCCCGTGGTGGAACCTGAGGAGCCGATTGATCAAAACTCGGACTGGGGACGGTTTCTGGCCGCCTATCGAGCCATCTACGGCAAGGAGTCCGAGCCCGAGCCAATGCCAGCCCCAACTAAGTTGGTTTTTGAAATTGATCAGCGGGCCGAGCGACTCACGATCCTCGTTCTTGATCGCAGGGTTCGCACAATCGCGAGCGAAACCTTCTACCTCGTGGATGAGGCTCAGTACGGAACCGAAGCGCAGCAGGCGGAGAACCGCCAATCTTTGGCCCCTCCTTGGCCCTCGGACTCACTTGTTTACGAAGAGCCCGAAGACGCGCGTCTCACCCGTGAATTGAGGCCGCCGCGAGTGAGATCTTTTCCTGAGGCAGATCGTGCGCGGCTCCTTCATATGTTGCCTCGTCTCGCAGATTTCGATCCGTTTGTTCTGCTCATCGGAGACAGGCTCGTGGAGATTGCAAAGACGGATGACATGAACTTGCTCACGTCAGAATTTGCGCTTGGATCGGCTGCCTTCTCAGGGCGGACACGCCTTTCCACCACCGTACTCCTCACACGAATCTCAAACAACACACACGAACTCCGCGAACGACCATGGTGGGTCATCAAGCCTGACTACTTCCGGGTTGCAGCCCCTTCTTCGTATGATCGTGTGAATGAACAGGAGTTCTTGCTCGGATTCGACTGGCTCCGACCACCATTGCTCGCTCAGCTCCTCGATGCGACGGCCGCCAACGGTTCCTCCTACCAGCTGGACGTCAATATGCGCCGGTGGGCACGATTAGGCACGATCTCGTTCCAAGAAGCGAGCCGCGACCAGCAATGGCTGCCTTTCCTAAGTGAGCTCAGTGGGGAGCAGAGAGCCCAACTTTTTCGCGGCGGCCGGCTGCGAATCGCGGACTTTTCTCCTGGGGCCCGTTTGGCTCTGGAGGCGGAACTCGGCTTCGGCATATCCAAATCCCTCACCCCTGAAATCAAGTTTCTCAACACGAATGAAAGGGCTCGTGGCGATGAAGAAGGGTATATGGGAATCCAGGAGTATGTGCCAAGTTCCGCTCGAGAGCTTCAGGCGTCAGGGCTCCTCGATCAGGGAACGCTTCAGGCCGTGAGTCGTGTCAAGCCCGGCCTTCTTCTGAAGGCCGGCGAAGTCTCTGCATTTCCTGCCGCTCTTGATGCTTACGCGATCGCAGAACAACTCGTCCGGCGGTCATACAGGAGCACTGCGGCCTCGAAAGAACTTGAGGACTCGCTCACCAAGGGCTACCTTTGCGACATTCGCGAATATCGCTTTAGGCTGACACTTGCCCCAGGTTATGGCCTAGAAACCACTCTCGTCGAAGTCCTCAACATCCGCGAATCCACCGGTGGACTCCCTCAAGAGCTCCGGGAGGCGATTGCGCGCGAGCGCGAACTACTCTCGGCCAACCCTCTCCTCTGGCCAGATGAAGACGGAGAGAAGATCCCGCCTCCGCCTACCTTCAGTCTAGGCATCCGGTAACCCGCCCGGCGGGATCAGCGTTATCTGGATAAGGCCTCGGTTTGTGGGATCAAAGTGAGGCCCTTACGTGTTACGATAGTCAGCAGGATTTCTCTATGACAAACGCCTTGATCGCCGCGCTTCTCATGACCGGGCAGACCGCCGACCTGGACAAGATGGTCAGCCTCACCACCTTTGGCACCACCGTCCAGGGAGCGATGCAGCAGCTTTCCCAATCCTCCGGCATTCCGATTGATGTCCATCAGAGCGCGGCAAACGAGGTGGTCGTGATCAATGTCAAGGACGTGAGCGTGCGCCAGCTCCTGGACAAGGTCGCCCAGGTCACGGGGAACAAATGGATGGATGCTTCGGGAACCATCCGCCTCGTCCACGATGCCGAACGGGCAGAGAAGCAAGGGATCGCCGATCGCCAAAGCATGCTGAACAACCTCAAGGAGGCCAGAGACGTGCTTGGCCTCCTGACCAAGCCTCAAAAGCTGGGCATCGGCGAGGATTCTTGGGACTGGGAGCCAGATGCTCGATTTCTCTTTACCAATCGGTTGATCCAAACCGCGCCTTACGCGGCTTTTGCCAACGCAGCGGGCATGGATCGGTACGTCCTCTCCACCAGTCCCTACCGAGGCCAAGGCATGCTCCCAGCCGTGGATCGGCGGCTGCTGGATGCTTGGATTGCCGAGCTGAATGAGGGAATTACCGAGGAAAATGCTACCGGCGACAATTCAGAGGACATGTCCGATTCTCCCGAGTATCAGCAGTACCTGGAGCGGATGGAGGAGATGTATGGCAAGCGCCCGAAACGAGAGCCGATCAAGAATATCAACAAGATCATCATGGTCATCACTCCCTACCCGGGTGGTGAAGATGGATTCTTTAATGTCTCCATCAAGGTGCTGGATGCCCGAGGTCGAACCCTGGCTCAGGCCGAAGAATCGTTGAGCGGCGACTATATCCGCGAGAACTACGGGCTGCCTTCCCCTGATCGAGCTCCACGCGCCGCCACTGCTGCGGCGGCTGGGTCGGTAGCTGTCGCCGCAACAGAGGAGATGCAGAGCGAAGATGAAGAAAGCTGGCTCCCTGCTTGGCCGAGCGACAAGCAGCCACTCCAACTGGGTCCGATCAGTCAGCAATTGGTCACCTTTACCAAGCAAATGCTCAACCCCGGCTCGACGCAGCCGACCGGTCTCGGCCAGATTCTTGATATCCTGCGCCAGCCGGATCAATACGAGCCCTTGGCCTATCCTCTCGGAGAAGCCCTCCACTTTTCTGCTGGCACCAGCGGGAAGAACTTGGTGGCCTGTCTTCCCGACAGCTTCGGCTACAGCTACTCGTACCAGGAACTCAAGGATGTGCGCAGCATTCGCCGCCAGGTTGCAAGCTTCGAAGAGGAAGCCGAAGCCGGATGGTGGATCATCGCGCCGTCTGATATTGGAGAATCCAAGAAGGATCGCATCGAACGGGTTTCCTTGGCGAAATTCCTGAGTCAGACCGCCAATGGTCGAATCCCGACCCTGGATGAATCGGCAGCTTTTGCCTATGCAAATCCGACCGCCGAGCAAAACGGCGTGGCGCAGACTCGGCTTCAAATCCTCGCGGCCGGAGCCTTCCAAACCCTGTTCGGCGATTCCAGCTGGGACATGCTGAGAGTGTATGGCGCCATGTCAACCGCTCAGCGCGGAACTCTGCGCCGAGGGGAGCGGGTCTCGGTGGGGAGCTTGAGCCCAGCAGCCCGGGGCATTCTTGCGGAACTTCTGCAAGCCAACCCGGTGATGGCGACGTACGACGAATCAAAGCCGCCGCAGGCCCCAACTCTCGGAACTCTGTTTGGAGAGGGCGGAAATCCGTGGGCCTACCTGACACCTCGCGTGGATGAACCGAGCGAGATGCTCGCGAATGGCCTCTCGCCGCAGGGCTACCTGATTGCCGCCGTCGAGCAAGGCCCCTGTCTCCTGGCGAATGAGAACTCGATGATGGGTGGGGGCGGAGCCTTTGGGCCGATGGAGGCTGCTTTGTTCCGACAGTTCATGTCTCAGCCGCAGTTCGCGGCCGAGATGCAGAACTTCTCCTCGATGTTCACTAAGATGCGGGTGGGAGATCGAACGGTGCTCCATGTCAAGGCCGTTTTGATGCCTGGTCAAGCGATCTCTGGCACGCTCCAGGATCTGCAAAACGTCAAGCGGTCGGAATACGGCATCAACAACCTTCCTCCCGGCATGGCCGATGCGGTGGCGGCGCAGGAAGAAGCGATGAAGAAGGATCCATTCTTCCAGATGATGATGCAAGGGTTCCAGGGCATCGGTGGCCCGCCTGCGATCAAGCCCTAATGTGCGCTCGATTCGTGTTTGTCAATGGCCGCGCCGTTCGAGATCAGTTCGGCGCGGTTCCTCTGCCCGGTCTCTCTGATTTCGAGGAGTACCCGGGCAGTTTCAATTTAGCTCCGACGGATCCTGTGGTGGCGATTGCGGTTCGCGAAGGGGTTCGCGGGGCGTCGTTTTATCAGTGGGGCCTCATTCCGAGTTGGGCGAATGATCCGAGTATCGGGCAGAAGCTCATCAATGCCCGGAGCGAGACGGCCGCGGAGAAACCGAGCTTTCGCGGGGCGCTGAAGTACCGACGCTGCCTGATCCCCGCCGATGGATTCTACGAATGGCGAGGATCGAAAGGGAACAAGCAGGCCTTCTACATCCATCAACCGCAGGGTCGGGTGATGGCCTTCGCCGGGCTCTACGAGACCTGGGAGCGGATGGAGGGGTACTTGGAAACCGTGACCATTCTGACCACGGAAGCGAATCGGGAAATGCAGGAACTGCATGACCGAATGCCGGTCATTCTCGACGAGCGCGACTGGGATCTCTGGCTAGATCCGTTCGAGCGGGACAGTGCGAAGGTGCTTCCGCTGCTTCGATCTTTGCCAAACGGAAGCCTGGAGATGTATCCCGTCGGTGCTGCGGTGGGGAATCCGCGAAACGAGGGCCCCGAACTCATCGCCCGCGCGAGCACGGGATCGTTGTTCGACTAGGGAAAGGTCAGCACGAACAGCCTAGAGCGGGAGCGGGTGTGTGAGGCCTGGGTTCAGGCAAGCAGAGCGAGGGAACAAGCGGCGGCCACGGCGGTATCCACCCGGAGCACTCGGGGGCCAAGGGTGATGGCTCGGTCACCAATTTCCGCAACCTCGCGCGGATCCCATCCCCCCTCCGGGCCAACCACGAGACACGGCGACTCGGAGGCGGCAAAAGTCTTGGGGACGCCTTCGACCTCACTCAGCACCTGGGCATGAGGGAAAGCGACAAGAAGGGACGGTAAATCTTTGACAAAAACCAGTGACGGTAGATGGGTACGGAACGAGACTTCGGCGGCCTCCCGGATGATCGCCTCCCATCGGCGTTGCTTCGCCTTGAGCTTTTCCTCGTCCCACTTCACCACGCTCCTGCGGGAGGGGAACAAAATAAACTCGGAAACCCCCATTTCGGTCGCCATTCGCAGCGATTCGTCTAACTTGTCTGGCTTAGGATAGGCCAAAGCCAGAGTCAGCCGAACCGAGCTTTCGGTTTGAGGGTGGTAGACCTCTAACGGCGCGACGGAGCGGCCTTCCATGCGGCATCGGATCAATCTTCCGTCGCCTGGGAGGATCGCGACCTCTGCCCCGGATCGGAGCCGGAGCACGTCATGAAACTTCTTGAATTCCTCGTTCGGCAGCTCGATGGACTCGGGAAGTTCGGCTTCAATTCCGCCAACGAAAGCACGGGGGAGCGCTCGAATGGGCAAGGGCTTCATCGAGAAAACACCGCCGCGACCCAATCACCTTCGCGGAACACTTCGCCGGTCGCGAAGCCGCAGCTTCTGGCCTTTGCCTCGACATCGGGCCAGTTCTCGTGGATGATTCCGCTGACGATCCAGTGTCCGCCTGACCGCACGCGACCCGCCGCCTGAGGGGCGAGTCCGATGAGGGCCGCGCTGATGATGTTGCTGACCACAAGATCAAACGTGGCGTAGGAAGGCAGAGGATCAAACCCGAGGCCCTGGAAGACCTCTGCAGACCCTCCATTGCGCTCGAGGTTCTCCAGTGTCGAGCGGACGCAGACCGCCTCGACATCGACCGCAACAAGCGACCGTGCGCCGAGCAGAGCCGCGCCGACGGTAAGAATCCCGCTCCCGCAGCCGATATCAGCGATCTCCTTGCCTGCGCAGCCGACTTTTTCAAGGAGCTCCAAACAACCTCTGGTGGTGGGGTGATCGCCCGTTCCAAAAGCCTGACCCGGATCGAGAGTGATGACCAAATTGCCCGGCTCGGGCGAGTAGTCTTCCCAACTCGGCACCACGACAAACCTTTCGCCGATGCGTCGGGGAACGAAAAACTGCTTCCACGCCTCGGCCCAGTCCACTTCCGGGACATCGCGAAGCTCGACGTCGGTTGCACCCAGTTCACGGAGTTCGGCATCGAGATCGGGCAACTTGGCCATGTCGTCCGGAGACAGAAAACCAGCGAGGGTCGGAGGTTCGTCGGTCTGAACGGTTCCATGGATTCCATGGCGCTCAAACACTTCGTCCCACGTCGACCAATCGAGGGGGGCTTGCGGCAGAATCGCCTTGACTTCCTTCCACACGCTCATCGCTTCTTGAAGATTTTCTCGAAGAAGCCGCCCTTTCCGGCTCCTTTCGGCACCGTTTCGCCCCGAAGTTCAGCGAACTCTCGCAGGAGCGCGGCCTCGGCATCGCTGATTTTCTTCGGAACCACGAGGTTGAGCTGCACAAACAAATCGCCACGCGATCCACCGCCCAGACGAGGAAGTCCCTCGCCTTTGATACGGAAGGTGTCGCCGGGCTGGGTTCCTGGCTCGATGTTGATTTCTAGCTGCCCGGAGAGCCCATCAATGAGGATGGTGTCACCGAGGGCTGCCTGAGCGAAGCTGATGTCGGCTTGGGTGGCGAGGTTCCGGCCTTCCCGCTCGAAACGGGAATCGTCCGCAACGTGGAGGACGACATAGAGATCGCCAGGAGTGCCCCCACGGATGCCTTCGGAGCCGCGTCCACTGACCCTCAGGGTTTGCCCGGATTCAACGCCCACGGGCACGCTGACGAAGAGCTCCTCGCTTTTCGGCACGACGCCCTGGCCCTGACACGATCCGCAGGGATTCGGAACGGTGAACCCTTCACCCCGACACTTCGGGCAAGCGGTTTGGGTGCGGATACTGCCGATGAAAGTCTGTTTGACGGCAGTGACGACGCCCCGACCGTTACACTCGTTGCATCGAGGAGGGGTGGATCGATCGGCGGTTCCCATGCCGCCGCAGGTGTCGCAGACCACGCTTCGTCGGTAGGAAACTTTCTTTTCGATGCCGTCCAGCACTTCGCGGAGGCTGACCACGGCTTCGGCGCGGATGTCGTCTCCGTCGCGGATGGTGCCAGCTCGCCGAGATTGTTGGGCTCCGGCCCCGCCAAAGAATGCCTCGAAGAGGTCGCCAAATCCTCCAGCCCCGCCGAAGAAATCTCCTGGGTTGCCGCTTGGGCCAGCTTGGTCGTCCGTGACGCCGTACTGGTCGTACCGGGCCTTCTTCTCGGGGTCACTCAGAACGGCGTAGGCGGTTGAGACTTCCTTGAATTTCTCTTCCGCCGAAGGATCGTTGGGATTGACGTCGGGGTGGTACTGCCGGGCGAGCTTGCGGTACGCCGACTTGATTTGATCGGGGGTCGCATCGCGGGCGACCCCTAAGATGGCGTAGGGGTCCGATCCGGCCATGGCTTAGATGTCGTTGCCGTCTTCGTCGTTTCCGGCTTCTTCTTCCTCGGCCAGATCATCGAGAGACATTTCGTTTTCATCGCCCGCCGGAGCCGCTTCGACTTCCTCTTCGTCGGCATCCCCCAGGATATCGGCGAGAGAGCCCTCAGCGACTTCTTCCTCTTCGGTTTCTTCTTCGTCCTCGTCGCCAAAGGCACCGAGTCCGAGGAGGTCGTCGTCGAGTTCGTCGTCATCCACTCCGGGAAGGAGCAGGCCGACGTCGTCCAGGCCGAGTTCGTCGAGAGCTGAGTAATCTTCTTCGAGCTCCGCTGCTTGCGCGTCGGATCCGAGAATCGGCTTGATCTTGCCGGCGGCGATTTCCGCCAGAGCAATGCTCAGAGGGTGGCTTGTATCGATACGAACAAGCGGGGGCGCGCCTTCTTTGATCTGCTTAGCGCGCTTTGCGGCAAGGTTTGTCAGAACAAACTTGCCGTATTCGACTTCGTTAAGGATGTCAGGCGCAGGGAAGATCTTCTCGTGGGCGCTCATGGAAGTGCAAGAGATTACCATGATTCGGTGAGGAGGATTGCCGGGTCCCGCTGATCGGCCACGGCGCCTCCGGCTGAATTGTTAAGAACCGATGAAAGAGCGCATCCGAATCGGCCCTCGACGAGGAAAGAAAGGGAGTCTCGCAGATATCATATGAGCATGAGCGATCTGCGCGGCAACCACTACGACGAAGATGATGTGATTCGATCGGGGGATGGAAAGGGAGCGATTTTCTCCAGCATTGTCAGCGAGCGCGTGTCCCGCCGCGGACTGCTGAAAGCCGGGCTGATCGCAGGCGTTGGAACCGGGCTGATGGCCTGTGAGCCTGCAAAGGCGACGCCCAAGACTCCCCTTTCCCCGACGGGCCTCGACTTTGAGCCGATTGCTCCTTCGACGGCGGAGACTCTCATGGTCTCAGCGGGATATGAAGCCGAAGTTGTGCTGCGCTGGGGCGATCCCATGGCTCGCGGCGTTCCAGGCTTCGTGGCGGGATCCATTACGCCGGAGGCCCAGGCGAAGAGCTTCGGCTACAACAACGACTTTGTCGGGTATCTGCCCCTGCCCTATGGCAGTGACAATTCGGCGCGCGGTTTGCTCGCGGTGAACCATGAGTATGTCAATCCAGAATTGATGTTCCCGATCAAGAACCCTTCGGAGCAATCGAAAGAGCAGACCGATGTCGTGATGAATGCCGTGGGCTTTTCGGTGACGGAAATCGAACTGGTAGAAGGGAAATGGCGACCGATTCGGGCGAGCAAATTCAACAAGCGCTGGACAGCATTCTCGAAAATGGAAATCAGTGGCCCGGCTCGCGGAGATTCGCGGATGAAAACCTCGGAGCATCCGACAGGAACGACAGCCACCGGCACCTTTGCCAACTGCTCCGCCGGAAAAACGCCTTGGGGAACGGTCTTGAGCGGGGAAGAAAACTTCCAGGACATGTACGCTTACGCGGAAACGATCACCGATCCGGCGGAAAAGCGCAGTGCGGAACGCTATGGTCTTTCAAAGAAAGATTCGGAATACGCCTGGGAGAAAAGTTACGATCGCTTTGACTGCCGGAGCAAGGCTTGCGACGCCAACCACCTCGGATGGGTGGTGGAGATTGACCCGTTTGACCCGGAGTGGGCTCCGCGCAAGCGCACGGCCCTGGGTCGGTGCCGCCACGAAGCTGCGACGACCCATGTCACAAGATCGGGCCACGTGGTGATGTACACCGGGGATGACTCGCGGTTTGAGTACGTTTACAAGTTCGTGTCGCGCGATCACTACCATGCCAAGGATCGCAAAAAGAACCGAGATTTGATGGATCACGGGACGCTTTTCGTCGCCAAGTTCAATGCGGATGGGAGCGGGGAATGGCTTCCTCTCGTTCACGGCGTCGGGCCTCTGACGGCAAAAAATGGCTTCCGAAATCAAGCCGATGTGGTGATTGATGTGCGGATTGCGGCGGATCTGGTGGGAGCGACCAAGATGGATCGACCGGAGGACATTGAAGTGAATCCGGTCAATGAAAAGGTCTACATTGTGTGCACCAACAACGTGGATCGCGGCACGGCCGGCAAGGCAGAGCCGGATGCTTCCAATCCTCGAGCGGAGAACCGCCACGGGCACATCATTGAGCTGATGGAGCGCGCCAACGACCACCGCGCCACAACTTTTATCTGGGAGCTCTTCATGGTCTGCGGCGATCCTGAAGACGAAGCCACATTCTTCGCGGGCTACGACAAGACCGAACTCAGTCCGATCTCTTGCCCGGACAACATCTGCTTTGATGCCCTGGGGAATCTGTGGATCGCGACAGATGGCATGGAGAAGAGCATGAAGCTGCGCGACGGGTTCTTTGCCGTCCCGACGGACGGTCCGGAGCGCGGGAAGTTGAAGCAGTTTATGGCGTCTGTTCCGGGCAGCGAAGTCTGCGGGCCGGAGTTCACCCCCGACGGGAAGACCGCGTTCCTGGCCATCCAGCATCCGGGGGAGGGTTCGCTCTTCACGGCTCCCTCGACGAGTTTTCCGGATGGGAGCGGGGTTCCGCGTCCGAGCGTGATCGCGATCCGAGCGAAGAACGGCGGAGTGATCGGTTCTCGGGGGTAGGTCGGGTTACGACGGCTGGGGACGCTCCGGCATTCTCGCCCAACCAAACAGCCCTGATCTGTTCAGATCAGGGCTGTTTGGTTGACGCCGGGCCAGAATGCGCGCCGACACCGGCCAGAGAAGATCAGTCGGTGAACTTCTTAAAGTTTGCCTCGAACATGTTGCGGAGTTCGGTGGCTTTAGCGTCGTAGGCCGAGGGGTCTCGCCAGGTTTGGCGCGGGTTCAAGATTTCCGCCGGGACGCCCGGGCACTCGGTGGGGATGGAGAGTCCGAAAATCGGCTCCGTGACGAACTCGACGGAATCGAGCTCTCCACTCAGCGCAGCGCGGAGTAGGGCGCGGGTGTAAGCAAGTTTCATGCGCTCGCCTTCACCATATCCGCCACCCGACCAGCCGGTGTTGACCAGCCACACCTTGGCCCCATGCTTTTCGATCTTCTCGCGAAGCAATTCGGCGTAGACCTTGGGTCGCAACGGCAGGAACGGTGCGCCAAAGCAGGTCGAGAAGGTTGCTTGCGGCTCTTTGACGCCGGCTTCTGTTCCCGCCACCTTGGCGGTATAGCCGTTGAGGAAGTGGTACATCGTCTGCTCAGGGGTCAGGCGGCTGATCGGAGGTAGAACGCCGTAGGCATCGCAGGTCAAGAAGACGATGTTCTTCGGGTGGCCGCCCACGCTGGGGATCACTGCTCCATCAATGAAGTCCACCGGGTAGGCGCAGCGAGTGTTTTCGGTGATCGTCGAGTCGGTGTAGTCGGGCACGCCATCGTGCATGATCACGTTTTCGAGCACTGATCCGTGGCGAATGGCCCGGTAGATTTGAGGCTCACCTTCCTCGGTCAGGTTGATGCATTTTGCATAACATCCGCCTTCAAAGTTGAAGATACCGTCTTCGCTCCAGCCATGCTCATCGTCGCCGATCAGGAATCGCTCGGGGTCGGCGGAGAGGGTGGTTTTGCCGGTGCCGCTCAAGCCGAAGAAGAGGGCCGTGTCGCCCGCCGGGCCGACGTTGGCGGAGCAGTGCATGCTCATCACGCCCTTCAGCGGGAGCAGGTAGTTGAGGATGGTGAAGACCGACTTCTTCATTTCTCCTGCGTACTGGGTGCCCATGATCAGCACCATTTGCTCGGCGAAGTTCAGTGCGATGACCGCGTCGCCGCGAGTCTTGTCGACGGCTGGATCAAGCGATTCGGTAGAGAGATCGAGGATCGTCCAGTCTGGGGTGAACGTCTTGAGTTCCTCGGCCGAGGGGCGGATCAGAAGGGTTCGGATGAACAGGGCATGCCAAGCTTTTTCGACAATGAATCGGGCCTTGATGCGGTGGGTGGGATCGGCCCCGCCGTAGGTATCCACGACGTAGAGCTTCTTTCCGTCCAACTTTCCTTGGGCTTTCTTGCGCAGATCGTTGAAGTGGTCGAGGCTAATTTCAGCGTTGTTGTCCCACCAGATATGGTCTTCGCTGCTCGGTTCTCGGACGACGCATTTGTCCTTGGGGGTGCGTCCGGTGTACTTTCCGGTTCGGGCGACGAGAGCTCCGCTTGCGGCGAGGGTTCCTTCACCGTTTTCCAGGGCATGTTGGATGAGCTCGTCGGCAGAAAGGTTAATGAAAACCTGAGAAGACTTCGACAGATCGAAAGGTTCAGTGGAGAGCATAGTCGGTTCCGCTTTTGTGATCTTCGTTGATTGAAAGCACCGCTGGGCGGTCTTCGTTGATCGCTTGATTGGAGACTACCCAAGGATGCTGTCCCGGGATAGGTAGCGGGCTGCGTATGTCCTGGGTCATGCTGGAGAGATGGCAGTGGTGCTGGAGGCGAGTTGTGGGACGGTGGAGGAAGCGCGGCTGGCATTGGCCCACGGGATTGATCGCGTGGAGATCTGTGCCGCTCTTTCCACGCAAGGTGTGACGCCAAGCCCGGGCGCGTTCTTGAGCGTGCGGGAGTCCACCGACGGACCTGTCTTCGCGATGATCCTGGGGGCGGAAAACGGCTTCACGCCGTGCGAAGATGAGTTTCAGGCCATGCTCAGAGATGCCCGCTGGTTCGCACAAAACGGGGCGGATGGGCTGGTTTTCGGGCTGCTTAACGACGATTTCTCCGTCGATTTAGACCGAAATGCTCGGCTAATCGAGGCCTCGCAGGGGTTGCCGTGTACGTTCCACCGCGCCTTTGACCTCACTCCGGATGCTCTGGTGGCACTCGCGCAGATTGGCGATCTGGGCTTTGCCCGGCTCCTGACCTCGGGACACGCGCCCGATGTGAGCAAGGGAATCGAGGGGCTGGCGATGCTGAGGGCCAATTTGCCGGAGGGTCTGGCCCTGCTGCCCGGCGGAGGGGTTCGGGCCGAGAATGCGGTAAGCGTTCTGAAGGCGAGCGGGGCGAGCGAGCTCCACTTTTCTCTTCGCGCCGCAAAGCCAGCGACGAAACCGGGAGCTGCGGCGGAATGGACGCTTCATCCGGAGCGGGTCGCGGCGGTTAGGAACGCACTCGCAGTCGGCTGAGGTGCGGGGTCAGGGCGGTCACCAGGAACTCGGCCTCCTCCGGTGCGCCTTGCCAAATGAGAAGACCCTCGACTTGCCCCATCGCGAAGAGCGGGATCACGGATGTCTCTCCGGTCAAGAGCACGTAGTTTTCCCGACCAGAGGTGAACGGATTCACGGTCACCGGTCGGCCCGTGCGAAAGGCGCGAACGGACTCGGCCTCGAACCGGATCTTGATGGCAAGAGCCTGGCTGCCGGGCCATCCAACGAGGGCCACGAAACTTTGCCCGGACTTGGTGGCGAGGGCACCCCGGCTGGAGGGAGCTAGGCACGGGAGCCACTCGGCGAGGAGATTGCCGAGTTCCACGAGGTTTTCCGCGCTACACAGGGCGGCGGAGAAGTCGAGCCAATCTTGGATCGGCGCGGGACTCGCTCCGTGATTTGCCGCGGGGAGAACCGCTTTGCTTGCGAGGAAAGCGATGACGACATCCTCTCCTTCGGCATGAGCAACGAGTTCCACAGGATCGCCGCTGGCGGGAACCAAGGTGGTGGACATCGGTTCTCGGGAAGCGGAGGCGGAGACGAGGAATCGTCCCCAGGCGCTCTGAGTGTGGACTTCGGCAAGGTCGAGCGCAGAGGCTTTGAGTGCTTGCAGAGGATCGACGGAGAGCTTGGCGGCGGCTCGGGCATCGAGGAGCGAAACGCGAAGATCGGAATCGACGAGGAGCAGGCCGTCAACCGGTCGCCCGGTGGCCGCCTCGAGCTCCTGGCGCACCCGGGCCAGCAACGTTCGATATTCCATCTGTCCCTCCGCCATGGTGTTCGCGCGCACGCTTCTCCACTGTGGACTCAATGCGGGGGCCGTAAACTCCATCCTCTCCAAAAACCCGACCTATTACGAGGGAATTCTCGCATAAATGCGGGGGATTCTTGCGGTGGCTAGGTCAAGAATGGATCGATTTTCGTCGACTGGTTGCTCAATCGACCCGGGATCAGTGGGCTTAGCGGATGCCAGCCGCTTCAGAGCTGCAAGCCCGTAGATGGAAAATCCGTCCGGCAACCCATGATCCAGGAACCCCGAATCAACCGAATCGGCCCGAGATGTAATCTTCGGTGCGTTTTTCTTTCGGACGAAGGAAGATTTCTTCGGTGGTATTGGTTTCCACGATTTCGCCATGCATGAAGAAAGCGGTGATGTCGCTCGCGCGCTGAGCTTGCTGCATGTTATGGGTCACGATAACGATGGTGAACTGCTCCTTAAGCTCAAAGATCAGATCCTCGATCTTTGCCGTGGCGACGGGGTCGAGGGCGGAGCACGGTTCATCCATGAGGATGATTTCGGGGTTGACCGCGATGGTTCGGGCGATGCAGAGTCGCTGTTGCTGACCGCCTGAGAGTCCCAGCGCACTCTGGTGCAGCTTGTCTTTGACTTCATCCCAAAGATAAGCGCGGGTCAGGCAGGCTTCGACAATGTCGACCAAATCGCTCTTTCGTTTTGTGCCGTGGATGCGGGGGCCGTAGGCAATGTTGTCGAAGATCGACATCGGGAAGGGGTTGGGCTTTTGGAAGACCATTCCTACGGCTTTACGGAGCTCGACCACATCGACAGCAGGAGCATAGATGTCTTGCCCGTCAATGGCGACTTTGCCTTCCAGGCGGGTGCCGTCGATCAGGTCGTTCATCCGATTCAGACAGCGAAGGAAGGTGGACTTGCCGCATCCTGAGGGGCCGATCAGTGCGGTCACCATCTTGGGCCGCATGACGAGATTGACCTTTTTGAGCGCCTGGAACGCGCTGTAATAGAAGTCCACATTCTCCGCAGAGATCAGCCCGCGACCCTCGTCGACAGGTTCAGTTTGGGGAAGGGTTTCCTCAATCACGGCGTGGACATCCATTGATTCTGGGAGCGTATCACAGAATTGTTAACATTCTTTAACGCAGGGCCGGTCGGCACATAGGACGTCACCGGAACACCCGCTGTTCATTGTGACTCATCGGACGCCGGCATGGTGCGCCAGTAGCGCCGTCCATCTCGGAGCCGCCCGATCAATCCGGCTTCAAACAGTTCACGTCGCACCAGGCAGTAATCTGAAATCAAGATGGTGTCGAGAATCACGGCGTTGACTTCCTTCTCGGTGTAATCCCGGTCGAGATCGAATCGGCCGGCAATGTAGCGGAGCACATCGAGCTGGGCTTCCCGCCGCTTCCGGCTGGGCCAAGCGAAGACTCGGCCCTCGCTGTCCAAATAGTTCTCAATCTGTCCCATGTTGGCAAACTGTACGGGAGCATCGGGCGTCTGGTTGAATAGATGATGAGTTTGGTGGCGGCAGCGGGGCTGTTGGCGAGCGGGCTTGCCGGGCAGATTGTGCCGGAAACGCTGGCTTTGCCCTCGGTGAAAACCGTCGACGGGGGCACGTTTGCGCTGGGCGGTCGATCGGCGACGGTTCTGGTTTTTCTGACTCATCAATGCCCCATCGCGAACGACTATCAGCCGACGCTCGGGCGGCTCGCTCAGGACTTCGCGAAGGATGGAGTGGCGGTGCTTGGTGTCCACATAGATCCCACCCTGAGCGCGGCCGACGCGAAAGCTCATGCCAAGGAATATAGGATCAGCTATGCGCTCTTCGTGGATCGGGAGCACAAGCTCGTGGCTCAGTTTCGTCCCAAGGTGACGCCGGAAGCCGTTGTGATTGATGGCAAGGGAAAAGTGAGGTACCAGGGCCGAATCAACGATTTGTATCCTGAGATCGGCGTGCGGCGGAAGGAAGCCAAAACACAAGATCTCCGTGAGGCGATTGCGGCGGTGGTGGCGGGGAAACCGGTGAAGACCCCTCGAACTGACGCAGTGGGTTGCCTGATCCCTGACCTGAAAGATTTTGGATCGTAGGGGTATCCTGGCGGACTCGTGGGCGGTTAGCTCAGCGGTAGAGCGGCTCGTTTACACCGAGCGGGTCGGGGGTTCGAATCCCTCACCGCCCACCATTTCCCCTTCACTTTGATCTCGTTTCGAGGCCGATTTGTAAGGGAGAGGGTGGTAACAGGATGTCCCGAACGATTTTTGCGATTGGCGGCGGGGGCTTTGATTCCGATCAGCCCTCTCGGACAGCCCTCGACCGGTTTTTTGTGGATCTGACGGGGAAGGCGAGTCCGAAAATCTGCTTGATTCCGACCGCGACGGGGGATTCGATCTTCAGGATTTCCCGATTCTTCCGGGCCGCCGTGGCCGTTGGAGCGGTGCCGAGCACCCTGGAGCTCTACAAAGTTCCGGGTCCGGATCTGGCGGCCTACCTGCTGGAGCACGATGCGATTTTTGTCAGCGGTGGCAACACTTTCAACATGCTCGCCCTGTGGCGAGCATGGGGCCTTGATGGGGTGCTGCGTCAGGCGTACGAGGCGGGCATCCCCTTGGGCGGGGTGAGTGCTGGGGCGAATTGTTGGTTCGAGGGCTGCAGCACGGATTCCTTCTTCGATGATCTGGCCTACATGCCGTGTTTGGGTTGGCTGGAGCACAATTGCTGCCCGCACTACGACGAAGAAGCTCTGCGCAAGCCACACCTGGCTGAGATGATCCAGAAGGGCGAGATCGGGAAGACTTTGGCGATTGATGGGGGAGTGGGATGCCTTTTCCGCGATGAGTCGCTGGTGGAGGTGGTGAGTTGTTCACCGACGGGGGCCGCATTTTGGGTGGAAGGGCAGAACACTTCAACCCTTCCTGCGCGGCATCTAATTTGAGTTAGCTCTGGCTCGGAGTGAGCTCAAGGATGCGTCGCATCAGGAGAACCATGGCCCAGGTATCGAGCCGACAGTATTCGAGCAGATCGGTCGTGGTTCGCTCAAGAGCCACCTCAGACGGGTTCTTCCGATAGGCGAGATAGGCCGCGGATGCGGCGAGGCCATCGCCGATGGCGAGGTTGTCGTAGCTGACCGACGGCACCATGGCGGGGAGGACATTTTTGATGGAGAAGGAACCCTTGAACTCCTTGAGATAGATGTTTTCCCGCAGAACTCGGTGGAGATCGCAGCCACGAGACTTCATACGAGCGGCAAGATCTCCGGCTACAGAGAATCCTTGATCTTTAAGCCCATTAAGAAGAGTGACCTCGTAGTTGGAGTAGTGGATAATGGTCTCGACTTCCGCGAGAGTCTCGTTCAGCAAATCAACAAATTCCTGGCGAGGATCGGTTTGGGTCAGGCCGAGGAAAGAGAAGTGGATCGGCTCGCTTCGGGGATCCTTGAGAACGTGGCAACTCCATTGGAACGGAAGTGGCTGATATGGCTTCATTCCGGGAATCAAGGGAATAGCGGGGTTTGCGGCTTCGAAATCGATAAACGCTACGGGATAGCGCAGCTGGCGAATCAGCGACTTAGCCCTGGGGCTGACGTGGGGCTGTCCGTTGGCGATCACCTGCCTCACCTTGGACTGCTGAAGGGAGAGATCTTTACTTTCCGGGAGCTGACTAATATCGCTAATCCCACGCCGCCGGTATTCGGCAACATCGTCGATGGAGAGCGATGGCAGATACTGGATGTTGGTATCAGTCACATCAGCGTGGCAGTGGTCATGGAACGGACACTTGTAGGGGTTGCGACATCGGGAGTCCGTGAGTTGAATCGGCGGAAACGTTTCGGTTAAGAGTGCGGCTACCCCAGAAATATGCTCTCTAATGACGGGCAAATATGCACGAACCTCATCAGTTAGGCGAACCGTGACGAAGAAGTCGCTTGGGTTGATGACTTTGTCTTCGGAAAGCAGATAAGCGGGATTGATGTGAATAAGAAACGCATCGTTGGGCGTGGTTCCGGACGCAACCATCGTGTGCCACTGGAAGGCAAGCTCAATCAGGTAATCCGGTCGATTCTTTGTGGAGGACTTTACTTCGTAAATGTTCACCCGGCCCGATTCTGATCGAAGGATATCCACTCGGCAAGAAAGTTGATTGTTTCCGAATGCCGCCTCGAAAAGAGTTGTGTTTTCACCCATTGCTTCCGCAGTGAGTGATTGAGCTTCTTCAAAAGAAAAAGATGAAGCCAGATCGTGCCCGCCCGGGAAGAGTTGCTTTGCAAGTTGCCCAACTTCGATACCTTGATCCTTGAGAGATTCGTTCCTGAATGCCTCAGAATCGCCCAGTTCCGGGGAGTTTCGGAATAGGTATGCGTATTTGGAGCACCGCATGGTGCGTGTGATATCAGCCTTTGTAAGTGTCACAGAGAGTCCGGTGGAAAAAGAGTTCCACCCATAGCGGGCAACGTGACTATACCTTCCTATGTGTTGTCAATCGGGGATGCGTTAGGGCACTCTGTACCTGCGGAAGCCGAATGATTGAACCAGCACCCAAGTCTATAGGTCAATTGCTCCACACAGATACTCCCATCCGTATGGTTGAGGCTGAAAAGCCCGGTCAGTCGCTGGTTCAGTGAGGCTGGCAGATCATCCTGGATTGGCTCAAATCGGCCCGGCGTCCGCCCTCTTGCAGTCAACTGTATCGACGAAAGTCGATGGAATAGTTAATTTCGGATATCTCGCTTCATCCACTTGACATGCATGTCGAAGTAAAGCTGATTTCGGCCCCCTACGTGGGCGCTCCATCCGCTGGCGGGCGGGGTTGATCCATTGACTGACCAGAGGCCGTGCGAGTAGCTCCACCAGCTGGCTTCATAGAACGGGGTCATGATCCATTCCTGTTCGCTCACGGAGAGTCCCTTGGCGTCGGCGACGCTGAGGGCCGATCTGCCCCGGGTGAATCGGGCACTTGCCGGATTGGTTTCGGCGAGAAGATCGCTGATGTAGTAGGTTTTGCCTTTGGCAGGCGTTTCGACGCCATTTTCGCGCCAGGCTCCCACGTACCACTGTCGCCATCCCGTGAGCTCGTCGCCGCCAAGGGCGGGGGATTTCAGCAGGGCCACTGATTTCATGTAGGGCTGCCAGAGCGGGAGGAAGGAGCCCAGCGCGGCGTAGCGACGGCCACCTGAGTTGATGGGGGGCGTGAGTTGGAGTTCGGTGTCGGGAACCCAGGGCATCAGGTCGTCGAAATCAGCGACGTAAAGTTCGTTGGCTAGGCCGATCTGTCGCAGGTTGGAGAGGCACGCCGCTCGCTTGGCAGACTGCTTGGCCTGGGCGAACACGGGGAACAGGATCGCGGCGAGGATCGCGATGATCGCAATGACCACGAGCAGCTCTATCAGAGTGAAGGCGCGACGGCGCATAGGCTCAATCTACCAACTCGAACGTTAAGAGATGGCTCATTTTTGTCGGGGGAGTCCTAAAAGTGGTTGCTCAGGAAACTATCAGGAAAGATCGGGCGTCAAGAGATTTGGCCTAGCACGGGGAACTGAATGAGCTCCGGACGGATTGCCACAAGATAACGATTGGTACAGAACCACGTAGAGACACGAGTACACGCATGAAACTGAAGACTCTTTCCACCCTGATCCTCGCCACTCTCGCGATTGCCGCGAACGCCCAAGCCGTCAACTTCAAGGTTGGGACGGGCAACGCGACGCAGCAAATCGCGCAGGTCGAGAGCGCCACGGATTTTGAAACATTCACTGGCCGCACCGACAAGGTCACCGGAGCGATCTCTTTTGACCCGACTAAGAAGACCGGTTCGGGACGCCTGGTGATCGATGCTGCAAGCATCAGCACCGGGATCGATCTGCGCGACGAGCACATGCGCAGCGAAGGCTGGCTGAACACCGACAAGTTCAAAACGATCACTTTTGAAGTGGGCAAGGTGAAGCATGTCAAAGGCAACAGCTACGACGTGACGGGCAAGTTCACGATGCACGGCGTGACGAAGACGATCACCACCCGTGTTGAGGTGAAGCACATCAAGGAAAGCGAAGCGACGCGCAATGCTCGGTTCAAGGGCGATGTTCTGCAGGTCAAGGCCAGCTTCAACGTCAAGCTGAGCGACTACGGCATCAAGATCCCAGCGCAAGCAAAGGACAAGGTGGCCAACACGGTGCGCATCAGCGTGACGGTGTACGGTCAAAGCAAGGGCTAAGAATCCCTCCTCGTGCCCGCCCGGATGATCCAGGCGGGCCCATTTTTTACCTTCCCACTGCTCATGAAAATTCTCAAAGCCCTCAGCCTGTTGATCGCACTTTCCTGTCTTCTCGGATTCATCGCGGCCTTTGTGGTCGAGGGCCAACTGGCCGCTCGGGCGAAACTCTATCAACGCATCGAGATCACCGAGGAGGCTCAGCTCTTCGGCGAGAAGGGGACGATGATTGGTACCCCCCAACTCATGATTATCGACGATAAGTCGGCGGAGGCGGGCCCTGGCCCCGAAGGTTCCACACTCCTGAACGAACAGGTTCTGAAGGAAAAGGGAATCTATCCGCTGCAACTTCGCTCGGTTCGGGAGGTAGCAGGGCTAGGCAAAATTGCCCTGACCGCGGGTTTCCTCATTGGTCTTGCCGGGTTCGCTTTCGCGAAAACGCGTCTCAAGCGGAACGTCTCGGTCTGATTTGGGTTTAGAATAGAGATATGGCGAACCCCGCAGACGTCGCGGCTAACAAGGCGGCACGACAAGAGTTCAGCAAGCGCAACCTCGACACAACCCGGGCGGACATCCGGGTGACGCACGGAGTGTGCTACATTCGCGGCTCAATTGGCGTGATGCGCGGTGGACCGCAAGATGTCCGATCCGAATTGGAGCTGATCGCCAAGGTTCTTCGCACCCGGCCCGGAATCAAAGACGTGGTGATCGACTGCACGATGCGGAGCTAACGGCCGCCGCGCCGAACTCTCCAATCGAGATGCGGCTTATTTCCCGCGCGATTCAGGAGAATTTGCCTTCAGTCCGAGGCCCGCGAGCCGCACGGTCTCGGAGATCCGCCTTTCCCGTGTCTCCAAGGTCTTAGCGAGCACGATCCATTGGATAATGCCGCGCTGTGCCGAGGGCGGGAATGATTGAAACTGGGTCAGGGCAGCGGGTTGGTCACTGAATCCATCCATTAGGTCAGAGGGAGGATTCTTATCGTCAACCTCAGCAAGGGCATCCCAGGATCCGTTTGCTTGCGCTTCTCGAATCGAGGCAAAACCAGGCTCTGCCATCAGGCCCGATTCAATGAGGGCCGGGAGGCGTGATTTGTTGAGGGCAGACCAGACGCTCTTGGGCTTGCGTGGCGAGATCAGGAGCATGGTTCGCTCATCGTCAAGTCTGGCAGGGCGAGAATCGATCCAGCCAAAGCAGAGGGCTTCCTCGACGATCTCGTCGTAGCTCACGGACTTCTCTCGCACAGCCTGCTTGTACCGAACCAGCCAGATGCTCTCCGTTTGCGTATGGTGCTCCTGGAGCCAGGCCCGCCACTCGGCTCTCGACGTGATCTCCACCCTTTCGTATCGAGCAAGGATGTCTTGAGGAGAAGCCATACGTCCGCCTGACTAGCGAACCTTCCAGGTGTTGCCACTGCCCGAAATCGTTGCTCGATCCGGGGAGAGGACACCGAAGTGACCATCGGCGAAGATCGCAAAGACTTGGCCTTTGTGGCGGCTGGTGATGGACTCCTTGTCGAAGTTTCCGTCTGAAGTTCCGAAGAAGGCCAGCCGTGTCACGGCGGTGGATTCGGGCGTGGAGTTCAGCTCGGAGTCATTGAACCCAATGGAGAAGGCGTCGGTTTCCACCGGGGTGCCGTCTTCCAGAGTGAAAGGCCGCGGGTTGTAGACTCCTTTCGCACCAAAGTTCGCGGTATCAGCGAGCATCACGGTGTCGGCCGGAACTGCCACATCGGTCACCGCGCGCATGCCAAGGGGCGCGAACATGCCGTAGGTGAGCTCGATGTAGTTGAGTCTCTCCGGCTCCGGTTGGAACATCGATCGCTTGAAACTCGCTCCGCTGACCCTCACGGTCTCGATATCTTCGGCGGCGGGGCACCTGAAGCTTGCTCCCGAGCTGAGTTCAGGAATCACGCTGGCCCAGGTCACTGGCTTGCCTTCGAAAAGGGAAGGTGCGCCATTCTCGCCCGGGGTGTAGATGGGAGGATAGCGTCCGTCATAGACCTCCGCATACTGCTGCAGCGATTTGGAGATCGCGCTGAGGTTCCGCTTGCATCCGGTCTTGTCGCTCTCTTCCTTCATCACGCGGTAGAGGGGTATCGCCATGACCGCCAGAACCGCAACGATTCCGACAATCCAGAAGACATCCTTGCGGCTCATGTACTGGCCGCTGACGCCTTTACTTCCTTCCGGTTCGTCCGCCTCGTAGGCCGCCAGCCAGATCATTCCGATGTCCTTGCGTAGACCGGCTCGGTCGGCACAACGCGGTACTCGCGCAGGGTTTCTTCGAGCTTGGTGCGATCCACGGCTAGATTGTAGGTTCCGGGGATATCGGTCACCGGGATTTGGCCCATCTTGATGTTCTCATTGTCCACGCGCTGCATGAACATGAGCAGAGCGGCGATCTCTCGCGAGCTGAACGACTCGCCCGAGAGCTGCACTGATTTGTCGAGCACCTTGGGGCCAGATTGCCAATTCTTGAGCATCTGATCTTTCAGGGCCATCATCAAGTCTTTTTGGCGCTTCTGGCGTTCAAAATCGCTATCCGAAGCCCCGTTCTTGCCTTTTCGGAACCGAACGAACCCCATCGCATCTTCGCCATCGAGGTGTTGCCGACCCTTCTTCAGATCAATGTCGAGGCCGCCTCGGACATCTTTGTAGATCATGTCCTTGGGGATATAGACTTCGACGCCGCCGAGCATGTCGACGACCTCTTTGAAGGCTTCAAAGTTCAGGACAACAGCCCGGTCGATGGTGACGGTTGGCAGAACCTCGTTGACCGCTCGGATCGAGAGCTCTGGGCCGCCGATGGCGTGGTACTTGTTGATCTTGCCGGGATCGTATCCAGGAAGATCCACCCAGGTGTCGCGAGGGATGCTGACCGCTCCGACCGTCTGGCGGTCGAAGTCCAAGCGGGCGACCATCATCATGTCGCTCCTCGCTCGGTTGTTGAGAATCTGCTTGCCGCCGTAATAGCGATCCTCATCGCAACCCAGGATGAGAATCGTCAGACTGCCTGTGGTTTGGCCTTCACTGGCGAAAACTTCTTGCGGAGGAGTTCGACGAACCATGTCGAAGAAGCCATCCCGAACCACAGAGCTCTGGTTGAGCCATCCGGCGAGGGTTCCCGCGACGAGAAAGAAGCTCAGAAACACGATATAGAACATCCCGAGCAGGAGGGCTCCGAGGGTCGTGGTCTTGCGCTGCTTGGCCATTGCGTGGTGAAGCTCAGAAAAAGAGAAGTGCTTGCCGGGGCAACAGTTGCCTCGAAACTGCCTTGTTTCCGTGATTATTAACTGAACGCGCGCTCAAGTTGTTCCCATTTGGGCACTCGGTGCCGGGTTTTTGTCGTACGATGAACGCAGGTTGCGGCGAAGGTCGCAATCTGGGAGGCATGGCAGCATGAAATTTCGTGGTTCAAGACAAGCGTTCACCCTCATCGAATTGCTGACGGTGATTGCGATTGTTGCGCTGTTGGCCGCGATTATCTTCCCGGTTTTTGCCCAGGCCAAGGCGGCAGCCAAGAAGACGACCTGCCTGAGCAACCTCAACCAAGTCGGTCGCGGGATGCTCCTTTACATGGGCGACTACGACGACGTGTTTCCGTTTGCGGTTGATCCGATCGATCAAGCGGCTCCGGAGATCTGGGCAGCGGAGCCGGAGTTTCAAGCCCTGATCCCTCAGATGCCGCGTATTCAGGATGCGCTTCAGCCCTACCTGCGAAGTATCGGCGTCTTCAAGTGCCCGGCAGATTCGGGCACCCAAGTTCTCGACGATCGACCATGGATTGGCTTTGTGACGTCGCCCACGATGCACCATGTCCATCAAACGAGTTACTTCTTCCGCACGGAAATCGCTTTCCGTCAGTATTCTCAGACCCGATTTGAGCTCCCGAGCGATGTGAACATCATGTTCGACGCCGCCGGGCACTGGCATGGGAGCGGAGGCGCGATGACCGCCGCCGATGCCAATGGGGACTACACGCAAAAGCAGCGCAAGTACCGGTACAACACGTTATTCGGAGACATGCACGTGAAGAGTCTGAACAACGATCAGCTAGAAGCCGCATGGGCGCTTGACCTGTGATTCTGCGACCCTACGCCTTCATCTCGAATGGCGAATTTCAGATGGGGGCTGAATTCGTGCTCGACGAGGGCAGGATTGTGGAGGTCCGCCCGCAATCGGGGCTGCCGGACGACTACATCCTCAGCCCAGCGTTCGTCAACGTGCACTCGCATCTGGAGTACCGGGGCATGCAGGGGATGCTGGAAGGAGGCGATTTCGTTGAGTGGATTCGCCGTTTGATCCCCGTAAAGGCGGCGCAGTCGGCCGAGGAAGTCGCGGCGGATTGCCTCGTTGCCGCCCACGAAAATCGGGCGACGGGCGTGGGGTGGATTGGCGAGCACTCAGATCGGGTGGGAGCCGCAGCGGCGATGAATGCGGTTGGGTTACGCGGTCGCATCTTTCAGGAAGTCATTACGGCAGGGTCAATGAACGACATCGACTCGAAACTTGATTTTGTTCGAGGAAAGGCCGCTCATCAAACAGCGATTCTGGGCGACGAGGTCTCGTTAAACCCTCATGCGACCTACAGCGTGGATGAGGGGACTCTTCGGTCTTTGTCGGAAAAGGCAGCTCCGCTGAGCATCCATGCAGCGGAGAGCCTATACGAGAACCAACTGATCCGCCACGGCGCGGGCCCCTACGCCGAACTGGAGCGCAGTTTGGGTCTGGAGCCGATCGCGTTGGGGATGTCGGTGATCGAGTATCTGGATCAAGTGGGATTTCTGAAGCCGGGTAACCAGTTGGTGCATGCCTGCGATGTGTCGTCATCGGATTTGGATTTGATGGCGGAACGGGGTGTGAGCGTAGCCCACTGCCCGCGATCCAACGACTACCTCGGCTGCCCCGTGGCCCCGGTTCTAGAGATGGTTCGTCGGGGAATTCCGGTAGGTCTCGGTCTGGATTCGGCGGCAAGCAGCGGCCCAGTCGACTTTTTCGCGGAGATGCGGTCGGCGGTGGATGCCTCGCTCCGGATCGGAAAAGCTCTTTCGCCGGAACAAGTGTGGGGGATGGCGACGACGGGAGGGGCGGCCTCCATCGGATTGGGCCGATGGGATCTCTGGCCAGGATCCCGCGCACCGCTCATTGCGGTGGAGGTGCCAAACGTGTTTTCAACTGAGGAACTGATCGAGAGAGGATCGCCCGGGGTGGTTCGGTGGATCACAGGATAAGCCGCATGACCGAGCTGCGGGCCTTGGTGAGCTCGGTTCCCGTGGGCCGAGTGAGCAGTTACGGCTGGCTTGGGCGGTCTCTCACGAATCCGGTGAGCGGATTTCTCGCCGGGAAATGGATGGCCCAAGTGGATGATGTCCCGTGGTGGCGGATCGTCGGGGCCACGGGCGAGTTACTGGTCGCCAAGCGCGATCCGGATCTGGCAGTTCAGCAGCGTCGTGCCTTGGAGAAGGAAGGCGTGGACTTCGACGAAGCGGGGTTGGTTCAGCGCGAGTTCTTCTGGTTCGGGGAAGCGTGACGAGCAGGGGGTCTGATTTGCTTCGCAACTCTTCGTTGACGCCCTCTCCCAAATCTCCCGATTTGGGGGAGGGTGCCCCATGGAGTGCGCCCCAAATTGTGGACACGTCATCTACACTTTGTGAGGTGTACCAATGCGTCGTAATCACACCCGCGAATTCAAGTTAGAGCTGTGTCGCCGGATTGCTGAGGGCGAAATCGCGAAGAG